>Ga0190313_1000232_pt1 | contig 35592 bp, 32 predicted proteins | sample 4870071011_MG_FD_169989 | JGI IMG/M metagenome (GOLD analysis project Ga0190313, IMG submission 169989) | Hydrothermal vent sediment bacterial communities from Southern Trench, Guaymas Basin, Mexico - 4870-07-10-11_MG | ecosystem: Environmental > Aquatic > Marine > Hydrothermal vents > Sediment ... | reverse complement strand
TGGAGGAGAATATTGATGAACATGATGAGTGATCCTTATGGGTATCTGAAACAGTATTTTCTCCGGAATCTCAGTGAAAGTGGATTTTCATCCGATAAAAGGCGATTCGGATGGAAGATAAGGCAGAAAAGGGAAGACAGGAGAGAGATGGCTGTTTTCGCTATAGGTATCCTTCATAATGTTTTCAGTGTGAGGGGGGTCGGATAGTTTTGTCCCAATGCCCCTCGGGACAAATCCTTTTTATATCTCTTATATGTGGGCCACACAGAAAGGTGATTCCGATGGAAGAGGAAAAACGGAAACAGATATCCATACCTGCCAGCCTTTACAGGAGCATAGAGGGAAGGATAAAGGACACGGGATTCGAATCCGTGGACGGTTATGTGACATATGTCCTGAGAGAGATACTCTCGGAGGACGAAGAAGAGGAAACGCTCACAGAAGAGGATGAAGAAAAGGTCAAAGAAAGGCTCAGGTCCCTGGGCTATATGGATTAAGAGGAGATGAAATGATAGCACCACACGGCGGGAAGCTTGTAAAAAGGATAGATTTTGACGGGAGGACGAAGGAGGAGGCAAAAGACCTACCAAAAAAGGAGATATCCCTGGATAAGTTCAGGGACCTTGCCAACATAGGGCATGGGCTCTTCTCACCCCTTGAGGGCTATATGGTCTGGAAGGACTTCGACAATGTGCTCAGAGAGGGAAGGCTTGAGAACGATGTTCCATGGACCGTGCCCATAGTGCTGGATTTCTCGGAGGAAGAACTCAAAGACATACAGGAAGGCGACAGGATTGCCCTTGTCTATGATGGAAGACCTGTGGGGATACTGCATGCCGAAGATATCTATGAATATGATAAGGTCAGATACGCGAAGTCCGTATTTGGCACCGATTCCATGGAGCACCCCGGTGTGCAGAACGTGTTTGCCATGGAAGACCATCTTGTGGGTGGCAATATACTGCTGCTTGAGGACCCGCCGACGCAGTTCCCCGAGTACAGGCTCTGGCCCGAGGATACCCGCGTTCTCTTCAGAGAGAAAGGATGGAAGAAAATCGTAGGTTTCCAGACAAGGAACACCCCCCACATAGGGCATGAGTATGTTCAGAAGGCAGCGCTCACCGTCGTTGACGGGCTTCTGATAAACCCTCTTATAGGAAAGAAGAAGAAAGGAGACTTCAGAGACGATGTGATAATCAAAGCCTATGAAGCGCTCTTTGAGGAATATTACCCAAAAGGCACTGCAACGATGTCCATAATAGAGACCGAGATGAGATATGCGGGACCCAGAGAGGCGATATTCCATGCCATAATGAGGAAGAACCTCGGCTGTACCCACTTCATAGTCGGAAGGGACCATGCGGGAGTCGGCAAGTTCTACGGGCCCTTTGACGCACACAAGATATTCAGAGAGTACCCGGACCTCGGAATAGAGCCGATATTCTTCCGTTCGTTTTACTACTGCGACAAATGCAGGGCCGTTGTCAGCGACAAGATATGTCCGCATGAGGGTTCCGAGCACCAGATAAACTTCTCCGGAACAGCCATAAGGCAGATGCTCGTAGAGGGAAAGAGGCCTCCGGAGGACATGATGAGGCCGGAAGTTGCCGATGCGATAATAAGCTTCGACAACCCACTGGTGGAATGATGATATTGCACCACTGGGACACCGACGGCATATGCTCCGCCTCCCTGCTCATGGAGAAGTTCGGTAAGGATGAGAATTTCACTCCGAAGATAGGCAATTATTTCCTCGATGAGGAGGACCTGAATGCTCTGCGCCCCTATGACCGGATTACGGTTGCGGATATGAGCCTCGGCAATGCGGCGGACATCTGTGAATTCGCGGAACTGACAATATACGACCACCATATAACGAAAAAGGTGGAATGTGCTAAAGCTCACATAAATCCTCATCTTGATGGGGAGACCTATCCCTCCGCCACCCTCGTGATACGGGAAAAACTCGGGCTTCCCGTGGACCACCGGGTCATACTCGGAATGGTCGGAGATGTTGGAAAGAAGATATTCGACCGCCCTCAGGGGGCAATGGTTGAGAAATACCTGAAAGAGAGCGGGCGAAGTTTTGAAGAGATGGAAAGGGCCGCCCTCCTCCTTGACTCCAGTTACAAGATGTTCAAAAGACAGGAAGTTCTGGAGAATGTATTTCTGACAGATGACCTCGATGCGATACTTAACAGCGAGAAACTCAACAGAAACGAGGAGATACTTGAAAAAGAGATAGATGACATGGTCGCCAGTGCCGAGGACATCGGAAATCTGATGGTGCTGAAAATGAGGACCGAACACCATATAATCTCGGCGGTTGCAAGGAAAATCGCATGGGATATAGGAAAGACCGCACTTGTTCTCAATGAGAAGTCGGACCGGGATGAGATATATCTGAGAAGCCCGGACATGGATGTTTCCGCTTACATACGGCGCGCCAAGGATAAGGGATACAATGCGGGCGGAAAGAAGGAGGTCGTCGGGGTCGTGCTTCCGAAAGGGGACGGCGAAGAATTCTTCGATGAGATACTGGAGGAATTGAGGTGACGAACTACATAGTTTCCGGTCTGGAGCGCTCCGGTACTTCGATGATGATGCAGATACTTCTGCACGGCGGAATGGATGTTGCCTTCGATGAGAAGAGAAGGCCTGATGAGAACAATCCTAAGGGTTATTTTGAGCTTGAAGGTGGAAAGGTCATAAACCGCCTGATCGAGGGTGTTTTCCCCATGGATGAATATGATGGGAAGGTCATAAAGGTAACCGCTTACGGCCTGAAATTCCTTCCTCCGGGAGATTACAGGATAATCTATATGACGAGAGAACTGGATGAGATAATGGAATCCATGAAGAAGATGTCCGGTGACTCCAAGGTCATGGAAGAGAGGGATATCTTCGAAAGACTGAACAGATATTCCATGAAACTTATGAAAGAGAAAGGGATTCCGCACATAATAGTAAAATACAATGATGTGTTAAAGGAACCCAGAAAGGAAATAGAAAGGATAAATGAGTTCCTAGAAGGGGCTCTTGATGTGGATTCGGCCATGAAAGCCGTTGACCCGTCGCTTTACAGAAACAGAAAGAGGTAGATAAAATGAATAAGAAAGGAGTGACAGTATGGTTCACAGGACTTCCCTGCTGCGGAAAGACCACCATAGCAAGGGAGCTGAAAAAGAGACTGGACGAGAAAGGATATGATGTGGAACTTCTGGACGGGGACACCGTTAGGGATTTCATAAAGAACCGGGACTTCTCCAAGGAAGGAAGGAACAAGCACCTGAGGTATATCGGCCTGATGGGGAGGCTTATCTCCAAAAGAGGGGGCATAGTCCTCTGCACATTCGTCAGCCCTTACAGGGAGAACCGGGACTTTGCAAGGTCCATAAACGAGAATTTCCTGGAGATATTCGTTAAAGCGCCGCTTGATGTCTGCATAGAGAGGGATGTAAAGGGAATGTACAAAAAGGCCATGGCTGGAGAGATAAAGGGGTTCACCGGCATAGACGACCCGTATGAAGAACCCGACCATCCCGAGCTCATCGTTGAAACCGATAAAGAAAGCCTTGACGAGAGCGTGGAAAAGGTCATGGCACTCCTGAAAGAGAGGGGCTATGTCGATTAAGGAGATGAAAATAAAGAGATGGCTTTTTCTGGCTTCTCTTTCAATCCTCTTAATTTTTTATCTTATTCCGACACCGGAGGGCCTGACATACGATTCCAAAATGATGATTGGGATAATGATATTCGCCGTATTTCTTTTTGTTACCGAGGCTCTCCCGCTGGGAATGTCCGGTATTTTGATAATGATAATCCCCCCTCTGTTGGGCATATTCGATTACACGGAGGTCTTTTCCTTTTTTGGGAACGAGGCCATATTCATACTTATAAGCGGTTTCATACTTGCCGCCGGCTTCCAGAAGAGCGGACTTCATATTCGTCTCTCGGTCGGGATGCTGAAGAGATTCGGCTCATCGCCGCGAGTGTTCATACTTGGAGTTCTTCTTCTCGGTACCTCACTTTCGTTCCTGATGTCCGAGCACGCGGTCGTAAGCCTCCTCATACCTGTTGTTGCGGTTTCGATTTCCGGCGTGTTCGATGACGAGAATCTCAGAAAGTCAGGAATGATCGCTCTGGCATACGGCTGTTCCATAGGAAGTGTAGGAACACTCCTCGGGGGCGCGAGAAACCCCTATGCCGTGAGTTTTATAGCGGAACAGAGCGGACGGCAGATAACATTTCTGGAATGGAGCATCATGGCCCTGCCGATAGTGCTGATAATGCTTCCCGTAGTCTGGGTACTCATCACGGTGATGTTTCCGACGAAAAAAGAGCGCATACCTGTTAAAAAAGAATCAAAGGAAAAGATGAGCGTGGACGAGATGAAAGCGGGCGGAATCCTAGCGGCTACGGTAATACTTCTGCTCACATTCGGAAGCCTTGGAACTGCCATAATCACGATAATCGGCGCTACGGCCATGTTCCTGTCCGGAGTTATAAACTGGAAGGATGTGGAAAAAGCCATACCATGGGGTGTCTTACTGCTTTACGGTGGGGCGATAACACTCGGGAAAGGGCTTCTTGAAACAGGTGCCACCACATGGATAGCGGATGAGATAATATCCATTGTCGGTTCGAGGCCTGAGATACTGCTGCTAGCAGTGATAGCCATAACCGTGGTATTCACCGAGTTCATGAGCAACACTGCCGCAGTTGCCCTTATGCTTCCCATAGGGATGGGGCTTTCGGCGACCGTTTCAGGGCTTGACCCCATAGCCACATCCATGGCCATCGCCATCGCGGGTGGATTCGCATTCACCCTCCTCGTCGGGACTCCCGGCAACATGATAACATACAGCACCGGATATTACAAACAAAAAGACCTGCTGAAAGTTGGAATATTTGCTAATATCGCGGGAATAGTCGTGATATACGCCGTCGCCATGACGGTATGGAAGTTCATGGGGGTATGGTAATGAAGATAAGATGTCTTATACCTGTAACTCAGGAAATGAAGAATGAGAGAGCACTCCGCAGGGCACAGAAGATATGCGATGAGATTCACATACTCTATGTGGTTGACGAGACCCTGTTCGAGAAGATGGAGCGCGAGAGTGCATATGTTCTTAACTCGGATATGCTGGATGTTCTGAAAAAGACGCTGATGGAGTCGCAGAGAAAAGAGGCCGAGAGCATAATCAAAGAAATGGAGAGAAAAGAGGGGGTCGTACTGCATTTTGAGGTGGGGGATTATTTAGATGTCATCGAGAGATACACACTTATGTCCAAACCGTTTCTAATAATGGTAGATTCATTTGATAGAAGACTTCTTTCATTACCTGCCGCATTGTGGGTGGACGGGGGAAATCATATTCGAACATGTACTTTTGTTCTTGATGACGCGATTCACATATCAAAAATAAAGAATGCCTTATCAATGGTTGAAAAGATAAACAAAATTCTAGGTTCCGAGTTGAGGATATACAGTAAAAGGGAAGATGTGTTCAAAGCTGTTGCATCGAAATACCGTCGGAGTGAAAAGCCGTATGCCGATATGGTGGTGGCCGCAAAATCCAGACATTCTTCCATAAAGGGTCGCAGAATTTCACTTCTTTACTTGAACCTCTGACACTCGGAGAAATAGAGAATATGGCAAAGTTTAAATGGAGAAATCAATGATTGAAAGAGCAATGAAAGATATGTTCAACAACAAGAAAATAAGAGTTGTCGCTATAATCCCTGCCAGAGGTGGAAGCAAAGGCATTCCCAGAAAAAACATAAGGATACTGAACGGAGAGCCTCTTATTTCCTATGTGATAAAAACATGCCAATCCTCGAAATACATTGACAATATTGTTGTCAGCACGGATGATGAGGAAATAGGCGAACTATCAAAATTGTATGGATCCAAGGTTTTAAAGAGACCCCCCGAACTTGCCGGTGATGAAGTTACTCTCGACCCGGTCATATTCGATTCTGTATATCGACTGGAAAATGAAGAGGGAAAAAGATATGATTATGTAGTTACCGTTCAACCCACAAGTCCCCTACTCTCAACTGAAACCCTGGATACAGCCATAGAAAAGTGCATTTCAGAGGGATATGACACCGTGATAGCTTCCAAAGAAGAACGCCACCTATACTGGAAAAAAACAGAAAAGGGATTCAAGCCAATGTATCGAGAAAGAAAAAACAGACAGGAACTTGAATCGTTATACAGAGAAACAGGGGCCTTTTTCATCACTAAAAGAGAGTTCGTTAAAAAAGACAGTAGGTTCGGAGAGAGAAAATTTCTTTTTTCAGTACCGGAAGAAGAGTCCGTTGATATCGATTCTGAAGAAGACTGGTGGATTGCGGAGAACAGGCTTAAAAAATTGAAGATATTCCTCAGAGTTGATGGGGATCGGGAAATGGGCATGGGCCATGTTTATAGGGCATTTACGCTGGCTCAGGCATTAAGTATATACAATGATGTTATTTTTCTTATAAAAAAAGATAAAGCAATAGCGATAAGAAAAATCCAAGAGAGCAACTATCCGTTTTTTACATTCAAAAACGAAGATGAGCTTTACGAACTTCTTAAAGAACTTGATGGGCACATAATAATCAATGATATACTGGATACGGATGAAAAGTACATATCTACATTGAAAAGAATTGGCTATTTTGTTGTTAATTTTGAAGACCTTGGAAGCGGAGCGGATATGGCGGACCTAGTCATAAACGCATTGTATGAGAATACGAACCCTCCGCCCAATCATTATTTCGGATATGAATATGTCTGCCTCAGAGATGAGTTCAGAATATTCCCGCCTAAAAAACACATTAAAAGAGATGTCGAAAAAATACTTCTTATTTTCGGAGGTTCGGATCCGAACAACCTGACTGTCAGATCCCTGAATGCAATAGTTAAATTAAAGAAAAAAGACCTAGATATACATATTATAATAGGTCCGGCGTTTTCACATCTCGAAGAACTGAATGAAGCGGTTAATGATGCAAGAAATCTCGGTGTTCATGTCGAAATAAAAGAAGATGTGAAAATAGTAGCTAAAGAGATGCGGGAATCGGATATCATCATGACTTCAAATGGTAGGACGATATATGAAGTGGCCTCTATGGGCGTTCCATGCATATCCATATCTCAAAACGAGCGGGAATCCAGACATCTATTCGTACATAACAGCAAATGCGTGGAATATCTGGGCATGGCGGAAAATGTAAGTGAGAAAGAAATTTTCGACTCCTTATCAAATATGATCTCTTCATATGAGGTGAGGGTGAAAATGCATGAAAAGGCACTGAATTTTGACATGAAGGGCGGCCTGGATAGAGTAATAAAGATTATATATGAGAAGTATTGGTCATCTAAATAATGCCCGAAGGGTTCGATTCAATGGACTTGAAAGATTTGAATGTTCTATTCATTACCATAGACTGTTTTAGGGTGGATCACGCCGGTTGGATGTATGAAAAGTCATGGCATCTCACACCATATCTTAACGAAATATCCCGAAAAAGCGTTATTTTCAAGAATGCCATATCGGCAGGATCTTCCACCCCTGCATCTTTTCCTGCACTTATTACTTCAACCTATCCTTTGATGTATTCCGATTACCCTCGAATATCGTCGATACGCAAAAGCATCGCAGAAGTTTTACGGGAAAACGGATATCGTACGGGAGCGTTTCATTCCAATCCGTATCTGTCGAGATCATACAAATACAACCGAGGTTTCGATATCTTTGAAGATCATATCAAAAAAGAGAAAGATGCTAACGAAACGGGAAAGGCCTCTGTGATTGAAAAAACAAAACTAAAAATGTATCATGTGAAAAAAGATATACATTCCAGATTCAAGGGAACAGACCTCCCGTATGAAAGGGCCTCTACGATCAACAATGATTTCTATTCATTTCTTAATAAGGGAACTGGTAAATTCTTTGCGTGGCTGCATTATATGGATGCTCATCATCCGGTAATACCACCTCAAGACTTTTGCACATATTCCAAAAAAGACCTCTCCTCCATAGACAAGATATATCGTGGAATACACCCCGCATCCGACTCGGAGATAAAAAAAATAAGGGAACTATATGCTGCTTCTATAAAATATATTGATTCCGAGATTGGAAATCTGTTTGAATTCCTTAAAGAAAAGAATGAGTGGGATAACACCGTTGTGATAATCACTGCGGATCACGGCGAAGAGTTTATGGAACATGGAGACTTCAGTCACAAAGCCAAAATGTATGATGAACTGATACATGTACCCCTTATGATTCGAATTCCAAAACTTGGTTATCGCATGGAAATCGATGAACCCATAGGAACTATCAATATAGCGCCCACGGTTTCTGATATGGTCGGTATAGGAAACATCTCTGAATTCACGGGTAAAAGTATGCTTCCGTATATGGAGCGCAACGGAGAAACCGTTTCCGAAAAAAACGAGGGTGTGATAAGTGAGACTCTTACGATGGGTGGGAAAGTCACCTTGTCCATGGAAACAGGAAAGTATTTGATTTCATATAGGACTAAAAGATATAAGTATATATTCAACTTCGAAACATCTGTTGCAGAAGGGTATGATCTGGTGAAAGACCCCTATGAAAGACACAACATTTTTTATGAAGAAAGAGATCTGTTTGATGAACATGTCTCTGCAATCGAGAAACATATGTACTGGGAAAAACGCTCTCGAAACGCCACTATCGGTGGTGAAAAACTGAAGAAAATAAAACTTCCACCTAGGAGGAATTAAAATGGTTAGAAAAATAAAAATTGGTGATGCGGTCGTTTCGGATGAAAGCCTGCCGTTCTTAATAGCGGAAGCAGGGGTTAATTACTACGATATAGCGGCAAAAAAATCCATAGAACCGATAGAAGCGGCAAAACTCATGATCTCTGAGGCGAAAAGGGGTGGAGCCGCCGCCATAAAGTTCCAGACATATAAAGCCGGAACACTGGCCTCTAAAAAATCGCCGGCATACTGGGACCTTTCCAAAGAAAAGACTGAATCCCAATACGAACTTTTTAAGAAATATGACCGTTTTGGAGAGAATGAATACCGAGAGCTGGCTTTTCACGCAAAAAATCTCGGTATAATCTTCCTATCGACTCCTTTTGATATGGATAGCGTGGATTATCTCGACCCCCTCATGCCTGCATTTAAAATTGCATCCTCGGATATTACAAATAAACCCTTTCTTGAACACATCGCAGAGAAAGAAAAGCCGATTCTATTATCAACCGGTGCATCAAGCATCGAAGAGATAAATAATGCAATAAAATGGATAAAGAATGTAAAAGATATTGATATCGCTCTGCTTCACTGTGTGCTATGCTACCCCACCAGAGATGAGGATGCCAATCTCGGAATGATTCGCTCACTCACAGAGACATTTCCGGAACATATTATAGGTTATTCGGACCATACATTTCCATCCGAAGACATGCATGTCCTTCTCACCGCATACATAATCGGTGCTCGGATAATAGAAAAACATTTTACGCTGGACAAAACAATCTCCGGAAATGACCATTTCCACTCTATGGATGTGGAAGATATGCTAAATTTCACGGAATTGGCAAAAAAGGCTAAAAAGATAATTGGTAGGATGGAAAAAGACATCGTTCCGTGTGAAAAAAAATCGAGACTCTATGCAAGAAGAAGCATAGTCGCATCCAAAGATATCGCTGCAGGAGAGATCATCAAAGAAGATATGGTAACATTTAAACGCCCCGGAACAGGCATATCTCCGGCTGAATTGGGAAAACTTATTGGGAAAAAGGCCAAAAAGAAAATATCCGAAGACGATATCATACGATGGGATATGGTCGAATAGGTGGTATTTTTGGATGAAAGATTACTGACAGAGATGGAAAACGAAGGTATAAAAAGAAAAAGAGATTTTATATTTCAAAATGTCTCTCTGTGGTGGTCCCTGAGGACTGCATATGCAGAGGAAAAAGACCATCCTTCCGGATTTTTACATATGACAGAGCGTTTTTTTTCGCTGTTCATCAAATATATATATTCTAAAAAAAATATGGACTTTCTCATGAATGACGAACACAGAGATTTGATTTTCATAGGAAGCATGAAAGCTATCATAAGGAAAAACGGTGAATATGAAGATAATGTTGCACAGAATCTACTTAACTGCTTTGCAAAGATGAACCTTTCTGTGGAAATGCTCTTTCCTCCGGTACCTAGCAATAAATTAAAAAAATTCACCGGTGTTCTGCCGCACCTAAAAAACGAAGCCCATATTTTACCGATAAATCCATACAAATTTAAAGAGAAAAAAACTTTCGGATTGAGATTTGTATCCTCCTACATACTCAATACGACCTACTCCGAAGCAAAGAGCGCTCTCCAGACATATATGGAATTGTTCAAAAAAAGGAAACCTCGGCTGATTGTTCTTTATAACGAGACGGGAGCACTGAGATATCCTGCTGTGGTTGCAGCAAAAAAACTTGGCATTCCGGTCGTGGCCATACAACATGGGATAATATATCACGGCCATCCATCTTATTTTCATATTCCGGACAACATAGCTCAGGATGATGATTACATAAACTATGTATTGCCGGATAAAACATGTGTGTATGGAAACTATGAAAAAAAACTATTGGAAACATATGGCTCGTTCCCCTCGGAAAAAATAGTCGTGACCGGCGCCCCGCGATACGATGCTCTTTTTAAAAAATCATCAGAGCGCAAGGATGACATATTGAATAAATACGGAATACCCAAAGGAAAGAAATATCTCCTGTGGGCAACACAAACTCACGACAAAAGCATGTCAAAAAGTGGTGAAAATCTGGTAAATGCGGATAATGTGTTTTCTCAGATGGTTTCCATGAAAGAATGGCATTTGATAATAAAATTACACCCCGGAGAGAACCAAAAAGCGAAATTGTACAGAAAAATGTCCAAAAAATACGGCTTAAATATTACTATTATTGGAAGAGATGCGGATACATATGAGCTTCTCAGGACGGTTGATGCCGTACTTATAAAAAACTCCACTGTGGGTATGGAAGCAGTATTCGCCGGAAAACCCGTACTTCTTTTGAACCTCGTTAAAAGCCATTCTCTCAAAACATACACGGACTATGGTTTGGGACTCGTAATCAATGAAGGAAAAGATATAAAAAATATTCTGAAAGAGATAAGCGACGAGAAGTTCGGAAAAGAATTTGAAAAGAGACGAGAGCATTTTATGTATGAGAGGTGTGCTAATGCGGGAAAGGCCACTAAAGCGGTATGTACGGTCATTGAAAATGCTCTGAGGCGGAAGAAATGAAGAACCCAACCGCAGCAAGCTGCGGGGTATCTTCATTTTTAGTCAATTATGTTTTATTATTCTATATTGTTTTATCCTATATTCTTTCTGTTCCGGATAATGATAGAATAACATTTGCACTCTTAATGGCACAGAGCCCGTTAATACTAATAATCTTGCTTATACTCTTTGGTTATGTGCGACTACATAGAAAGGAGTACAAAAAATAGATCTAAGGATTTTTTATGTTATATTTCTAATATCTCTTTTCCTTACACTTATTGCTTTCTATATGCTTATTGGTTTGATACTTGGATATTGGGGATTCACATGAAGGTGACTGGGAAATGATACAGTTGGCACTACCAGATAAGGATTCCCTTCCTGACTGTGCTGCCCATTCACCGCATTAGAGGTGGGAGAAAAATATCCGGACCGGTGCATCGAACCTGTGAGCGCCCTCTCATATTCCCAGCCTTTTCTCAACAAGGGATGTCATATCTTCCACCGGAAGGTCGGTGCCTATCCTTTTCGTCCTTCCTTTTTTGCTTACGAGCTCAGTGGATATCAGGCCTTCCAGTTCGAGTGTGTTCAGGTATTTCCAGAACTGTGTGTGGCCTCTCGCTTTTTCACCGTATTCTTCGCATACCACCTTGTATTCCTCCTCTACCTCTCCCGTTGTGGCATAGGCATCGGCATTCAGTTTGCGCAGGGCCGATAAGAGGACTAGCAGTTCCTGTTTTCCCAGATTTTCAACGGATTCTTCCCCTGAGATTATGCTGTTTTCCGATGCGGCTTTTCTCACATGTTCGGCCCTTATCTGGTCATACCCGTTTGCCTGAGCAACGAGCGCAGCCCTTTCAAGGAGTTCTATGGCATATCTTGCGTCACCGTCCCTTGAAGATATCTCCGCCATAAGCTCTATGGAATCCGATGTTATGGAACCGGGATTCAGTGCCAGTTCCGCCCTCTGTTTTATTATATCCCGTATCTCGTCCGCCGTATATGGCTGAAAGGATATGACATTCGATCTTTTGAATGTACTTCTCGTGGCTTCATCCATCAGATAGATGACATCCTGTTGCGATATTCCTATCACGGAGATGTTCTGCGGCTTTCCGGTATATTCCGAGAAACGGGTGAGCTTGTATACCACATCGGAACCTGCCCTTCTGAGAAGATAATCCATCTCGTCAAGGATGACTATGAGGTGCGCCTGTCGTTTATCAAGATGAGTTTTCATGGTTTCCATCATGTAATCCTCGGAAAAACCCACGGCCGGAAAATCCTTGGAGAATTCACGGGCTATTGAAAGGAGCACGGAATGTGAGCTGCTCTTGCTCCTGCAGTTGACATATGAGACCAGAACGGGTCTGCCGCCCGAAGATGCCTCTTTCACGAACGATTCGCAGAAGAGACGGGCCGATGCGCTCTTCCCCGTACCGACCCTTCCTTTGAGAAGAACATTCTGTGCGTAACCCTCTTTCACCTTCTGAAACAGCCTTTTCATCTCTTCCAACTGGATTTCCCTGTGAGGAAGTGCAGGGGGAAGATAATCGTACGACAATGGTCTCGGGTCTTTGATGAGTGCCATGAAGAATGAATGCGGCCGGGATTAAAAGATTTTCCCATGGAGTAAAGTTTTTAACGATGCTCCGATGCCCTATCATGCGCCTTGATGAACTGCCACCGCGTGAGAACTTCAATGACTGGTACAACGAGATAGTCGAGAAAGCAGGGCTTACCGACAAGAGGTACCCGATAAAGGGAATGAATGTCTGGACACCCTACGGCTGGAAGGTCATGCTCTCCATAGACTCCCTCATAAGGAAGGAGATGGAGCGCACCGGACATGACGAGGTGAACTTTCCGACGCTCATCCCGGAAAGCGAGTTTGCAAAGGAAGCGGAGCACATCAAGGGATTCGGAAAGGATGTTTACTGGGTAACCCATGCAGGTGAAAATGAACTGGATGTCCGCCTTCTTCTGAGGCCGACAAGTGAAACTGCGATGTATCCGATGTTCTCATTATGGATTCGCTCCCATTCGGACCTCCCGCTGAAGATTTTCCAGCTTGTGAGCACCTTCCGATACGAGACCAAACAGACCAGAGCATTCATCAGGGTTCGTGAGATTCATTTCTTTGAGGCGCATACGGCGCATCGCGATTATGGGGGCGCGGAGAGGCAGATAAAGGAGGACCTTGAGATACTGGGCAACCTGATGAAGAAGCTCTGCATACCCTATGAGGTCCATAAGAGGCCTGACTGGGATAAGTTCGCAGGCGCCTATTACTCGCTGGGCATAGACACCCTCATGGCTGGCCGCATACTTCAGATAGGTTCCATACATCAGTACAGGGACAATTTCTCGAAGCCATATGAGATAACCTACGAGGACGAGAAAGGGGAGCACCGTCATGTGCACCAGACCACATACGGTATGAGCGAGAGGCTCTTCGGTGCGATAATCGGGATACACGGAGACGACCATGGCCTTATACTCCCGCCGGAACTTGCACCGTACCAGATAGTCATAGTCCCGATACCGAAGAAAGGCCATCAGGAGGAGGTCTACGAGGCATGCGGTTCCTTGGGGGACGAGCTGAGAAAGGCAGGGTTCAGAGTGCATGTGGATGTCAGAGACCTGAGGCCGGGAAACAAGTACTATCACTGGGAGATAAGAGGAGTGCCACTCCGCATAGAGCTCGGAATGAGGGATATGGAGAACGGCACGGTCATGCTCTTCCGCAGGGACACCATGGAGAAGGAGGTCGTGGAGCGTGAGGGGCTCGCTGAACATCTGAAGGGACTTCTGGCCGACATAGAGAGAAACCTGTACGAAAGAGCGAAAGAGAGGATGCAGGGCCATACGGTCATGGTGGAGAATCCGATGGAAATTGAGGAAACGCCGGAGATAATGAAGGTTCGCTGGTGCGGAAAGGAGGAATGCGGCCTCGCAATGGAGGAAAGGACGGATACCAGTGCTCTCGGAACAGCCGAATCCGAAGAGCATGCGGACGGTGTGTGTCCCGTATGTGGAAAGCCGGCTAAAACATACCTCTACTTCGCAAAAACATATTAATCATATTTCCATAACTTTTTAGAAAGATATATATACCACGAAAGCTATGTCGGGACGGTGATGTCATGGATACATACACAGTGAGCCTGATGCTCATGCTGGTAGGACTGATACTGATTGCACTGGAACCAATAGTTCCCGGCTTCTTCATATCTGTCGTGGGAGTGTTCTTTGCTATCATGGGTCTTGTTGGATATATCTGGCCCGACTATCTGTTCAGCCCGATGGCCGTTTCGGTAGCGCTGCTTCTGACGGCATCTTCAGGAATAATCCTTCTTTACACATACAAGACCATGGGTGCGAATCAGGAACCGCAGCTTATGGTGGCATCCAGCCTTGTCGGAAAGACCGGAATAGTGAAGAAGAAGATAACTCCATACAGCCTTGACGGAAAGGTGGAGATCGGAAACACGATATGGAGCGCCGAGGCGGACCACGAGATACCCGAAGGAACTAGGGTAAAGGTGGTACACAGTGAAGGGGTGCATGTCGTTGTGGAGGAGATTAAGAAGTAACATTCAAAAAGAGGTGAAAAAATGGCAGTAGACGCAATGTGGTGTGGAATAGGGCTGATGATCCTGATAATCTTTGTCGTGGTATCATTGGCAAAGGCGGTCGTGATAATACAGCCCTACGAGGAAGGAATATACATATTTCTGGGAACATACAGAAGGATACTTAAGCCCGGATGGAACTTCGTGTTCCCGTTCCTCAGACAAGTGATAGTGGTGGATGAGAGGGTACAGACCCTTGATGTTCCGAAGCAGGAAGTGATAACAAAGGACAACTCGCCGACAAATGTGGATGCGGTGATATACATCAAGGTGATAGACCCGAAGAAAGCGGTCTTTGAGGTCCAGAACTACAAGACCGCGACGATATATCTCGCTCAGACGAACCTGAGGTCCGTCATAGGTGACATGGAACTTGATGAGATACTCTCCAACAGGCATGTGATAAACGAGAAACTGAGGGATGACCTTGATAAGGCGACCGACCCGTGGGGAGTGAAGGTTGAGAGCGTCGAGATAAAAGAGGTTGACCCGGTAGGGCCGGTCAAGAAGGCTATGGAAGAGCAGATATCCGCGGAGAGGGAGAGAAGAGCGGCCATATTGAGAGCGGACGGACAGAGAAGGTCAGCCATACTTGTGGCGGAAGGTCAGAAGCGCTCCGCCATCCTCACAGCCGAGGGATACAAGCAATCGAAGATTCTGGAAGCGGAAGGAGAGAAGACCGCAACCATACTCAAGTCACAGGCAGATGCACAGAAGCTGAGAATACTCAGCCTCGGAGCAGCGACACTTGACCACAAAGCACTGACGGTCCTTTCACTCGATTCCTTGAAGGTTCTCGGCAAAGGTCAGGCAACGAAGATAGTCGTGCCGTTCGAGATAACGAACCTGCTGCGCGGAGTCTCGGAATATCTGGGTGTCAGTACGCAGATACCGGATAGGCCCACTACAAGTATAGATGAACTCGAAAGGGTTGTAGGAGATCCGGAAAGGGTGCTCGGCGAGATTCCCGACGAGAAGGCAATAAAAGAGGAGCTTCGAAGGCTTGAAGAAGAGGAAAGGCGGGCTGACGAGCAGGAAAAGAAGGAGATAGAGAATCTCGCAAAGGCCCAGAAGCAGCAATGAGAATACTCGAAACCCATTCCCTTTTCTTTTAATAAGTTTTAAATCCATGAAGTTATACCGAACGCGTGAAGGCTCCAATTCGTGTAGTACTTGAGGGATATCCCTGGCTTCTCAGGCTGTTTTACCTTGTGTTCCCTTTTGCCATGGCATCGACATATATAATTATACTCTATATTACACTTCCATACGAGCTTTTCATCGACATAGGCGGTGCGATGAGCGGATACTTCTTTCCCCCCTTCGGCAAGGAGTCCGTCATACCCATGACAGTAATACTGATGAAATCCAACGGATATGGCGATGCATTCTACACAATGTTTCTCCTCCCCTTTTCAATAGCATTCATAGATATTGTGACAGCCCTCTTCCTTGCATGGAACTTTGAACTTGCCCTGAAGATACCCATTCTCGGCGCATGGATGAAGAAGAGGGAGGTGGCAGGAAGGAAGAGAATGGAGGAATCAAGGAAGAGCGGAGCATTCCTTTTCTGGGGCATAGTCCTTTTCGTGATGATACCCTTTCAGGGAAGCGGCGGGGTCGTGGCCAGCATATTGGGAAGAATAGCAGGGCTCAGTCCGGGAAAGACGGTGCTTGCCATAGCGATAGGCGCCTTCTCAGGCTGCTTCAGCATAGGGGTAATTTCGTATTATGCGGCGGATGCCTTGATCGAGGCCACCGGAGGAAACATGTTCAAGATGATATCCATACTGGCAGGCGTAATCGTTTTAATCCTAATCATATACTGGATCGCAAGCAACAGAAAGCATATAACGGAACAAGTAAGAGGTGCAATAGATGATCATAGAAGGTAAGAAGGTCCTTGTGACAGGTGCGGCGGGCTTCATCGGAAGCCACCTTGTGGATAAACTGCTCTCAATGAAGTGCGAGGTCATCGGGATAGACAACCTTTCATCTGGAAAGGAAGAGTTCCTGAAATCCGCAAAGAGAAAGAAGAAATTCAAGTTCGTGAAGTACGACCTGCTCGAAGATGAAGGGCTTGAAGAGTACATGGACGGAGTCAGTATGGTGTTCCATCTCGCCGCCAATCCCGATGTCCGCATAGGCGAATCGGATACCTCAACGCATCTGGAGCAGAACATTATAGCAACATATGTGGTACTCGAAGCCATGAGGGCGATGGGCGTCCCGACAATCGCATTCACATCCACATCCACGGTTTACGGTGAAGCGGAAAAGGTTCCGACACCGGAGAACTACGGCCCCCTTGTCCCCATTTCCCTTTACGGCGGCTCGAAACTCGCATCGGAGGCCATGATATCTGCATATGCGCACACCTTCGATATGCGGGCGGTACTTTACAGGTTTGCAAATGTCGTGGGGCCCAGAAGTACCCACGGTGTGATATATGACTTCATCAAGAAGCTGAAGGAAAACCCGAACGAGCTGGAGATTCTCGGAGAAGAACCGGGAACGAAGAAATCATATGTGCATATCGAGGACACGATAGAGGGAATAATACACGGTGTGCATGTTTCCATGGACAGGGTTTCGATATACAACATCGGAAGCGAGGACATGACCGATGTAAAGACCATAGCCGACATAGTTTCCGAGGAGATGGGCCTGAAGCCCCAATACAGATGGACCGGCGGCGTCGATGGCGGTAGGGGATGGAAAGGAGATGTAAAGCTCATGCACCTCGATATAAGCGCTCTCAAGTCCAAGGGATGGACACCGAAGATGAGCAGTGACGAGGCCATAAGGGCCACGGTGAAGGCACTACTGGGAAAGTGATGGAATGGGCCTTTTCGGCGGGAAGAAACCGGAACAGGAGGCGGAAGAATTATTCCTCTCCGGCGATTACGATGTCCTTATGAACCTTATATTCAGCAAGGCGGTACAGTCGGGGAAGATGAAGAAAGATGTCGCTCTTGATTACCTGAATAAGATAATAGCGGCAAGGGAGAGCGCAAGGGCATATTATCTGCTTTCTCTGCTCATGATACCTGATAAGAGAGGTCTGGAATATGCCGTAAAGGCCAGAGATATGGAGCCGACCAACGAAGAATATGTGGAGAACCTTGCCATGTATTATAGCGAAGGGATGAGAGATAATTCATCTGTTCTCGGAGTATATGAAAGGTTCTGGAAGGACACGGGGGACATAAAAACAGGTCTGTTCGTTGCGCAGGCATATTTGAGTGACAAGAACCCAGACCGGGCAGGGAGCATAGCGCAGGAGATACTGCAGAAGGACCCGAACAACAAAAAGGCCGCAAAGATTCTGAAGAAATCGGGAAAAGCGGCAAAGAGAACGGACTCCGAGGAGATACCCTGCCCCAACTGCGGAACGATGCTCAGCAAGGATGCGACCGTCTGTTATTCCTGCGGATTGGACCTTAAGAGATGGAGAGAAAAACAGGACTAAGAACCCCCGCCTCTTTTTAATAGAGAAACATATGCTGTACCATGTCCGTGTGCGGATGGCACATATATCACCGAGAGCGTTTCATCTACCGTGCGAACTCAGGAAGTCCGCAGATTCGGTTGAAGGTCTACCATTATCCGGAATATCGTCAGAGAGTCGTGGGGGAGCGCCTGCCGCCCGGTTTCAAGGTGAAGAAAAAAGGACACAACCGTTTTCTCGTCTTTAACGGAAAAGTCTCCTCGAAAAATACAATCTCTCTGGACAGGGATGTGCAGGTATTTCCGGAGGAAAAAACCGTAGCATTGAAGGAAGGATGGGGAAGGATAAGCGATATAGACCCCTCAATGTCTGCGAAATACGGAGAGGCATCCCGTTTCTGGCCGGATACCATCAAGGTAAACGATGACCGGTTCGAAAGTGATGATCTCTCTGAATGGGTAGCATCGGTATGGCGTTTCATAAGAAAGAGCATAAGTCCCGAGAATCAGGAAAAGCGCTGGGGTGCTGAGGAAGCCCTGAAAAGAGGGATAGGAGACTGCGACGAGTTTACCGACATATTTATGTCCCTTGCACGCAAAAGAGGGATACCCTGCAGGCGAATAACAGGATTCTTCGTGAAAGGAGGGGCAGAGAGGCATGCATGGGCCGAGGTTTTCTCTCCGCTTCACGGCTGGCTGACCGTGGACATAGCGATCAACAACATCGGTTCGCACACACGAAATTACATAGTTCTGAAGGTGGAAGAGTTCAACCCAGATATATCCGATTATCAGGTGAGAATACGGCATGTAACCAAGGTGCACAGTGAGTGGGAGATATCGGAACCGGAGATAACAGAGATTCCTTGTGAATAGCATACTTTTTCATAATGGTTCTATTGCCATGGGCTCTCCAATCATTGAACTGGTCGAAAAGCACGACGAATACCGTGAGAATGCCATCAACCTGCTTCCTTCGGAGAACTTTCTGAGCTCGGAGGTGAAAAGGATACTTTCCTCTGACCTTGCAGGTCGATATTCCCTTGAGATGAACGCGGAGGTCCACGGCTCGGTCGTCCGCAACGCATACGGTGGGACGAAGTATGCCGAGGAGATAATGCGGCTAACGAAGGAGAAGGCGGAAGAGCTTTTCAGGGCGAAATATGCCGAGGTTCAGCCGATAGGGGGCCACATATCCGCCGAGATAATGCTTCTAAGCATTCTTGAAAAAGGAGATTCATTCATGGCGATAAGCGCTGAACAGGGCGGATATGACGGATATATGCCCGGCTACCTGCCCGAGATGTTCTGCTATGATATGCACGAGATACCCTTCGACTCCGGAAGAATGGAAATAGACTATGAAGCCCTCGAGAGAAGGGTTAAGGAGGTTCAACCGAAGCTCATAGTACTCGGGGCCAGCTATTTCCCGTTCCCGTATGACTTATGCAGGATAAGGGAGTTCTACGACGGATACCTCGGATACGACGGATCCCATGTGATGGGTCTCATGGCAACAGGCGCATTTCAGAAGGACATAGGGGCGGTGGATATACTCGTCGGCTCGACGCACAAATCCCTGTATGGTCCGCAGGGTGGTCTGGTCCTTGTTTACAATGAGGAACTTATCGAGAAGGTGAAATTCAACACGACATGGCGCACGATGGACAACCCCCATCTGAATCGGATAGCTGCCCTCGGACAGGCGCTCTATGAACTGGAAGCCGATACGGACTACGGAAGAAGAGTCGTTGAGAACGCAAAGGCACTGGGGAGAGAGCTCCGCAACAGCGGCATACCTGTCCGTTTCCATCCGGAATACACCGAATCACACCAGCTTCTCATCGACACCCACCTGCTTATGAAGAAATGGGGAATGAGCCCTCAGGAATTCAGCGATGCCTTGGAAAGAAAGGGAATCATCGTGGACGCCGTCGGTAGAATAGGTGTCGCAGAGGCCACACACAGGGGCATGACACCGGACGATATGAGAGAGACCGCCTCCCGCATAAGAGATGCTCTGGAGGCGTGGAGGAAAAACTAAGGAGAGAAGTAAAGGGTTTAGGGGGCCATGCAGGTCCCGTTGTTCTGCTCATGGTACATGTAGCCGTGCCTGTACATCTTTCCCTCTCCGGAACCGTCGCCCATTCCGTTTCCGTGCGGGCCTTCACCTTTGTACTGGCGCATCATTCCGGTTCCGTCCATGGGCCTTTCGAAGTCCGGGTCCATTCCGTTGGGTATACCGTCTCCGTCGGCATCCGGGGCGTTCTCGATGTTCTGGCAATCACCAACTGGCTCCACGGATGCTTCCTCCGCGGACACCATGCTTGTGAAGCCGACCGCAAGCAGACCGACGAGGGCGAGCGCGGCTAGTCCGTACATTGCTTTCTTCTTCATGTTTTATCACCATTTAGAACTACTCGCCCATTATTAAAGAGGATTTTCCGAATTCTCTCCCAAATCTTTCCTGAATGTGGCCCAATTGGCCCTAAAAACGCAGACGAAAATCACACTTCGACGGTATCGGTGGGCTCAAGTCCGGTCACGATAACAGGAACATCGGTCCTATTCGCAGTAACGGATTGTGCCAGCTCCGGACTGTTATTCTCTTCACTGAGGTGTGCGAGCATCACGGCAACGGCATTCCGGTTAAGGGAGGATGCTAGTGCTTCGGCGCAGTCCTCGTTGGAGAGATGTCCATCCCTTCCCAGTATCCTGTTCTTGAGATAGGGCGGATATTTCGGGTTGGCTTTCAGCATATCCACATCATGGTTCGATTCTATTATCACCAGTGAGGCATCCTTCATGGTCTTGAGAAGATACGGCGGAACATGTCCTATGTCCGTCACGGCCACGACCTTGAGATCCCTGTGCATTATCTCGAATCCCACCGGATCAGCGGCATCATGTGGGACAGGAAAGGTTCTGACTGTTATGTCTCCGAATGAAAGTTCCCTGCCGAGTGTGCCTCTGTTCTCCGCATGGAATTTTCCGCTGTTCCATGTGTCCTCCGTGGCATATATCCTCTTTCCGTAGCGCCTCGAGAGTATCTCCACACCCCGAACATGGTCTATGTGCTCGTGTGAGACGAGTATGGCATCGATATCGTCTATCTCCAGTCCCGAGTCCTCTATTCTTCGCCGCACCTGAAGTCCGGATATTCCCGCATCTATCAGTATGGCATTTTCTTCGGTCCAGACAAGGGTGACATTGCCCTTGCTTCCACTTGAAAGATTTCTCACTCGGAGCACGAAAAAGGAAAGGGGAAAGGGTATTTGAGCTTACTGCTCGGAGTACTTTTTCGCTATTTCACGGGCCATATCGAGGGTTCCGGCATCTCCGCCCATGTCGTAGGTCTTAACCTTACCCTCTTCCACAACGATCTCTATGGCCCTCTCGAGTTTCTCTGCTTTCTCATGCTCTCCGATATAGTCAAGAAGCATGCGCGTGGCGCGTATGGTGGCTATGGGATTGACCTTGTACTGCCCCGCATACTTGGGAGCCGAACCGTGCACCGGTTCGAATACGGCGTAGTTCTCGCCTATGTTCCCTGATGTCGCGAATCCAAGGCCGCCGGTCAGCTGAGAAGCCAGGTCTGATATGATGTCCCCGAACATGTTGGATGTTACCAGCACATCGTATATCTCCGGGTTCTTGACGAGCCACATGGCCTGAGCGTCTATGTTGGTCTCCCAGAGCTCTATCTCAGGGTACTCGCTGTGCATCTCTCTGGCTGTTTCAACGAACATTCCGCTGGTCTCCCTTATGACATTGGGTTTCTCGACCACGGTCAGGTTCCTTGCCTTGAACTTTCTGGCGTGCTCAAAGGCCGCCTTTATTATCCTCTCGCAGCCTTTCTTTGTGAAAATCCTCATCGATATCGCCAGCTCGTCGTCGGGCACATCCATGAACCTTGCGAATTTCGGGTGTCTGCCGAGAGCCTTCTTCAGTTCGGCATCCACCGGTCTGAACTCAACACCCGCATACAGCCCTTCAGTGTTCTCCCTGAACACGGTTATATTGATATCATCTCTGTAGTTGAGCGGGTTGCCCTTGTATGCCTTGGCAGGCCTCACATTGGCGTAGAGCTCGAACTCCTGCCTCAGCCTGACTATCGGGCTGAAGTACTGAAGTCCCTTATCCCTCAGCTCAGGAGCAAGCTCATTCACCGCCTCTTTCTTTGGCTTGGAAGTTATGGCACCGAAGAGCGCTGCATCCGTCTCTTTCAGCATCTCTATGGTCCTATCAGGAAGCGGATTTCCCTCTTTCCTCCAGAACTCCCAGCCTATGTCCCCGTAGATGTACTCCGCATCCAGAGCAATCTCCTCAAGGACAAGCATGGCCGCCTCTATCACCTCTACACCCACTCCGTCTCCGGGAAGTATGGCTATCTTGTGTTTTGCCAATATATCACCGGGCGCTCCATCCCAACCCATTTTAAAACCTTTTTGCAGGAAAGTGGGTAATCGAAAGAATAACTCTGGAAAATAATGTGAGCGAGCAGGTCCACCCGAGTGGAGCAAGGTCGTGGACTTCTTGTGGAAGTCCCGCTCGCAACTTTCGTTGCTCGTGCGTCCTTGCGACCTAGCCTTCCGCACGGAAGGCGTCGTTCTTTCTCATCTTCGGGCTTCCTTGGAAGCCCTCTGTTCGGAGTGGAACTCCTCACACGGTGTCTTTCTTTGGAGGGTGAGCCAGCGCAGCGAACACAAAAGAAAGAGCCCGACGGACGCGAGGGGATTCGAACCCCTGACTTGCAGCTTAGGAGGCTGCCGCCATATCCAGGCTAGGCCACGCGCCCACGATGTTGCTTTTTCACGGTTTATTCTGTCTTCGATTTAAACCTTACCCTATCTTCTCCCACCGGTCCAGTTCCATGACCTCTGAAAGCGTGCGCCCTTCCTTTATCTCCTCTCTTATGCGGTCCTCGTGTTCCCTGACATCGAGCGCTCTGTTCGCAACCTCAACCGCCCTTTCTCTCGGCACGACAACGACACCACTTTCATCACCGATTATCCAGTCCCCTTCGCGTACTGTCTGGCCTCCGCAGACTATCTCGCTTCCTATCTCTCCGTAGCCCTTCGGCTCTCCGGCATTTGAGGATACATAACGCGAGAAGACCGGAAAGTCCATCTCCTTTATGGCGTCAATGTCCCGGACCGCCCCGTCTATGACAACTCCAGCCACACCTTTCACCTTACAGGACCACGAGGCAAGTTCGCCCCATATCGCATCATGTTTTCCTCCAGCATCTATTACTATCACATCCCCGGGCTGCGCCCTCTCGATGGCCTCAACGGGCTTTGCCCAGTCGCCGTCCATAGTAAGAACCGTTATCGCCCGTCCTATCATCTTCTTTCCCAGGTTTATTCTGGGGATTATCCCATGCACCGCCCCTTTTCTGTGCATTGCATCGCTTATGTTCGGTGTTGAAACGAGTTCAAAGGCCTTCCTTATCTCATCTTCCCCGTATTTCCTGTAAAGTTCGGTGCTCTTTCCCTCGCCGGTCTCCACGGCCTTCTTTATGATTTCAGCCGCTTTTTCAGGGTCTTCGGCTTTGATTATGGCACCCCCGACTATCACTATGCTCGCACCGCTCTCTATCGCACGGGGCGCACTTTCCGCATTTATACCACCCGCGGCCGCTATCGGAATGGAGACCTTCGATGCTATGGCTTTCAGGTCGGTGAACGGGTCCTTTCCCTTCATCTGCTGGTCAATACCCACATGGAGACAGACATAATCCACTCCGAGAGCCTCCACTTCCTTCGCTCTCTCTTCCTTATCCTCAACTCCGATGAGGTCCGCCATTATTCGCGCTCCGAAGTTCCTTCCTGCCCTTATGGCTTCGGATATCGTGTCATCGTCGGCCACCGCAAGGACGGTTATTATATCAGCGCCGGCCTTAGCGGCCATCTCGGTCTCAAGCCCTCCGACATCCATGGTCTTCAGGTCCGCCACGATGGTCTTTCCGGGAAATGCCTTTTTCAGTGAACGGACCGATTCCAGGCCCTCGCTCTTTATCAGCGGGGTTCCTGCCTCTATCCAGTCGGCGCCGCCTTTCACCGCTGCCTCCGCCACTCTCATGGCACGGGGCAGGTTCATGAAGTCGAGCGCAACCTGAAGGACGGGTTTCATGATGATGCAGGAGATGGGTGATATTAAAAAATATGCCTTACATAAGTCACAAGTTAGGCCTTTTTCATCCCAGAACACATTCCACATTCAGGGATAGAGGAACCCAGCCGCTTCCATCTATTTGGGTGTATAGTCTCCACTCATCATTCGAATAATCCCATGTGATTGTTCCCCATGTTATGCCTTCCGCGTCGTAGCAGCCGTTAATTCTTTGAGAATTATAGACTATGGATAAGGAGAGATTGCGGTCGGAATAAACTGTGGAGTTCCAGTATATTGGTATTTTCTCCTCCCATGTATGTTTTGGATTCTGTGGTGGCGGCCCTGTGGAATTCACGAGGCTGGGAAACACAGGCTCCAAGAAAGAAGGAATTTCTCCCGAAATTCTGACATTTCCTTTTCCGTGTATCTTCATCACCCACCCATAGCTTTCATGCACAACCTCAAAATCCGCCACGCCTTCACGAACATTCATATCTGAAACCAACTCGATAGGGTGCCCGTCTTCATCCACCGGAATCGGAACCATGAGGAAATAGCTTTCATTGTCGGGAGACATTATGTCTACGGAATATGATGTTTTATCCGTATATTTCACCCCGTCTTCGCAGTTCTGGTCGTTAAAAGGAATATCCAGAAGAGCTATGGCTAGGAGTACTAGGACAATTGACACCACGAATATTACCAGTACCTTTCTATTCTTAGGGATTTCCACCATCTTACCAAACATCTATCTTTTATCGCTATAAGTAATTTTCTCAGAAGACATCTTTCTAGCGATGTAGAAAAGGGCGTGAAAAAACACTTCTATCTGTTCAGCCCTTCTTTTTTCTAAGCCAGAAAACAGCCAGAACACCACAAGCAACAATAAGCGCTGCAACCGGAAGATATATGTTCATGGATGAGGTATTGTCTCCTAGGACATCATATATGTCTTCTTCTCCGTCGTAGTGTTCCTGAGAGATGTATATCTTGGAATAGTCTCCCAGAGGAACCAATACATTGTTCAATAGCTCTGAACTCACATCCATATAGGAAAAATACGCCTCCGCATACCCATCCGTGGAGTTGAAATATCTCGTGAGATTCAGGCTGGCTTCGAACACATAAAGCCCGTCCGAGTATCCGGTAGCGGTTTTACCTTCTATCGGTCTGACGGCGTAATATGACCCATCTCCACATCTTAACCCATATCCCTCATATCCGCTACCATTGGCCAGAAGAATGATCATATCTACATCCGAGGAATTGAACGTTCTTATGGTTGGAATACCTATCTCAAGTGCGTCGCCGTCTTCAAAATCGTCATCGTTGATTGTGAAGAGAATATAGAGGTTCTCGTCATCGTGTTTCATGGTCAGCGTCGCCATCAGATTTTCTCCACCGGATATCTTCATGGAAGAATTCCATCTGAAGACATATGGTTTTGCATCATCCCATTCCGATGAGGAAAGTTTACCATCTATGGAAGGCGTTTTTTTCGATTTGTATACGACAAAAGCTTCGGAAGTGTCTGAAAGGCCGGACGTAACCCCCAGAGATAGCAGAAGAAATATCAAAAACATGGATAGAGATCTTATTTTACCACGCTTTGCGGAAATCTGCCTCTCTTTTTTCAAATCTCTCAGATGCTCACCACCCTCATATTCTTTCATCGCTATAAGTAATTTTCTCCTCAGCCATATTTCTCTCTATGTAGAAAAGGAATGGGTATGGAAGGGGTTTTGTTTATGCCACCGAGACGCTGTTTATCTCGAAGTGCCTGTTGACTATCCGCCTTGCGAGGTCGAGATTCGCTCCGTGCTTCCCTATGGCTCTCGCTTTGTTCTCCGGCTTCACGGTTATGGTGGCGTGGATTATCTTTCCACGATCCTCTATTTCAACGCTCTGTACCCCGTATGGCCAGAATATGTTCTTCAGGAAAATTTTCGGGTCCTCGGCGAACTCGATTATCTGAACGTTCTTTTTGAGGAGTTCTCTGAGTTTGGTGGCCGTCTCTCCCCTTTTTCCTATTGCCTTACTTCCCTGACCTGGTGCGACTATGAAGACTATTTTATCCGGGGTTTCAAGGCAGTCCTTTACCTGTGTGCCGGTAACCTGTTCGAATATCCGGATATATCCCAGAAGCTCTCCGGTGAAAGTTATTTCCTGCGTCATGTTCATTCCTTACCTGCATTAAGTATGTCGGACTCTCCCGCATCGACTACAGCCAATGCCGAGACTGCAAATGGTTTTCCGCATGCTGCGCCTAGTTCCGTGCTCGTACCTTTGAAGTGATATATCGGTACGCCATGGTATTTTTTCTCGGTAAAGGCCTCTTCAGGGCAGTTCTTCGAGACGATTATCATTTTCGCCTCTTTTTTCCCTGCGGCCTTTACGGTCTGTTCCACTCCAAAGTATACTTTTCCGCTTTCCACAAGCAATTTCAAACTTCTCTCTATGTTCATGTTCCTTCCTCCTTCTTTATTCCAACATATTTCAGCTTTACAGCACCGGTTCCAAGTGTTATCGGCTGCCCGACTATGATGTTCTCGGCAACGCCGGTAAGCATATCCTCTTCCCCGATGAGACCCGCATGAAGCAGATGTGCGGCGGTTATTTCGAATGCTGCCCTTGCAAGCACGCTTGTCTTTCTTCCGGATATACCATGCCTTCCGATGGCTCTGACATTCCCGTCGTTCGTCATTATGTCCGCCACCAGCATGATATGTCTCTTATCCACTGCAAGACCCTGTTCGGACAGGGTGTTGTATGCCTCCTTGATTATCGAGTTCCTTGCGGCCTCTATTCCGAGAACATCCCCAATCTCCATTATGCTGTTGGTGGTCGTCTTGATGGGGTCAATCTCTTCCATGGCCAGTACCTCAGCCAGATTCGAGCCTTCCGTATATATCACATACTCGTCTCCGGATTCGTTCTTTCTTATAATAGCCCTCTTTATGCCTTTGACTCCTTTGAGGGTAAGAGCACGAACCATTCCGAGAGTATCCTGAAGGACCTTGAAAGAGAATTCGTCCATTTTGACCCTTATCTCACCCGCATTCGATGTGACACTGGCTTTAAGACCCCGGATTTTCATTATCTTTTTGACTATGTCCTCCTGTGAGATATCCTTCGCCTTCATCTTTTCTTTATCGGGAATGATGACGATCTCCATATGGGCGACATCGGTTTCTATTGCGCATATCTCTCTGAGCGTGGTTATCTCTATGTTGGAGGCCACCTTCTTGACCTGATCGAGTTCATTCTTTATATCGTCCTTTAAGTATATCTCCATCATAGGAGTACTGGGTATCTTTCGGGCATCCACGATCTCAATCAATCGAGGAAGACCGAGTGTGACATTCATTTCCGCAACGCCCGCATAGTGGAATGTTCTCATGGTCATCTGAGTACCCGGCTCACCTATGGACTGAGCACCGACTATCCCGACGCCTTCATAAGGCTCCACCATCCTGTTTTTGAACTTCTCGCATACCCTCCGGACAATCTCATCGAACTGCTTTTCGCTGTATTTTTTGCCTTCCAGATGCGCTGCTATATCTTCCACGAGTTTTCTCGGGAGGTGAGTATCCATTTCAAGGGCTTTCTTGAAGATATTCTGCTCTGCCGGAGACATGGGCTTGATCTTTTTCGGTATCTGAGACGGATCTATCTTTACGGCCGGAGCGGCGCTCTTTTTTGCCTTCGTTCTCTCTTTTATGAGTTTTTTCGGGCTGACAGGAGCCTTTTTCTTCGGAGGTTCCACCTTCTTCCCGCCGACCTTCTCGAGAACCTGTATGGCATCTCTCTCGGATATGTATCGCATCAACTCCTCGGGGCTGGCTTTTTTCAGGCTGCTGAGCTTGTAACCCGCATCGGCGAGCGCATTTGCCACACTTTCACGAATACCTCTCCGCATCAGCCCTTTTACGGTGTCCTTCTTTGCCATCACTCATCACCTCCGTCAGTGTCGAGGTCATCGGTCTCGAGTTCCAGCCCTTCATCTCTCGTTCCGAAGCTCGTTTCCTTTATCTCAAGTTCATCGGCATATTCATCACCGAGGACCTCGCCGACCACCTCGCCGACATCAACAGAGACTCCGGCAGGTATCTTCGCCGGGTCAACACCATCTTCTCCGTATGTGAACTGTATTATCGTATTGGCAGTGTTTCTCACACTCCTGTCCTCAATGACTTTCAGGTCTTCCAGTGCGTTTATCAGCCTTCTCTGCATGTACCCGCTTCTCGAGGTCCTCACGGCCGTATCCACAAGTCCTTCCCTTCCTCCCATTGAGTGGAAGAAGTATTCCGTCGGGTTGAGTCCGCTCTTGTACGATGAACGAACGAAGCCGTGTGCTTCCGCCCCCAGGTCTCCTCTCGGGAAATGGGGGAGAGTTCTTTCATTGTATCCTCTGAAAAGCCTCTCGCCTCTGACCGCCTGCTGACCTATCGAACCGGCCATCTGAGAGAGATTGAGCATGGATGCCCTCGCTCCGGACCTTGCCATGACCACTGCGGGATTTTCAAGACCCAGATGCCTTCCCGCAATCTCTCCGGCTCCGTCCCTCGCTTTTCCGAGCACTTTCATTATTTCCACTTCCAGTGTCTCCTCAAGGCTTCTTCCCGGCATCTGTTCAAGAGTTCCCTCTTTATACGCTTCAACCAGCTGTTTCACCTCTTCAACAGCGTTGTTGAGAAGCTCTTCTATCTCCCTCTTCGCCTCTTCGGGGATGTCTTCATCCGCTATGCCAGTACTGAAACCGCGAACGGTTATTGACCCGATGGACATCATGGTAATCGTATCGAGGAACTTTCTTGCTTCGGTGGCACCGAATTCTCTGGCGATTTTATCAAGTATGCGCCCTTTGAAGGCACCTATCGCCCTTTCATCTATGGTACCGCTCAGGAGCTTTCCGTCTCTTATCTTCACGAAAGCATCATCGGGGCACGCCTTTCCAAGCTTACATTCCCCTCTTTTTTGACATATGGAGGCTCTGAATGTCATGTTAAGCCCCTCGGGAAGTGCGAGACTGAATATGTCTTTGCCCGAGTAATACTTCACTCCGTTTTTCTCTTCCACGGGTTCCGGAAGTTCTTCGTAATCGATTCCTCTCAGTATCCGGAGCGTCTGTTCTTCGGTGAATCTCACATCCTTGTATGTCAGGAAGAACATACCTGTTATGTGGTCGTGTATGCCGCCTATGACCGGACCACCGAATCTCGGAGAAAGTATGTTCTCCTGAACTCTCATTATTATCCTCGCCTCGGCTCTGGCCTCTTCTCCCTGAAGTACGTGCAGGTTCATCTCATCTCCGTCGAAGTCGGCATTATATGGCGGGCAGACGGCAAGATTGAACCTGAATGTCTTTCCCGGAAGTATCTTGACCTCATGGGCCATCATGGACATCCTGTGAAGCGAGGGCTGCCTGTTGAACAAGACGATGTCACCGTCCTGAAGCTGCCTCTCGATGATGTATCCTATCTCTATCTTCTCCGCAACGGTCTCTTTGTTCTTTTCAGTGACCTTTATCCTTCTTCCGTCGGGGCGGATTATGTAATTGACACCGGGAAGATATCTTCCTTCTTCATCCACCGGAAAATTTCCTCTGAGAACTAGGTCTCTGGCCTTTTCCATGTTGTGTGCCGTGACCCTGAGACCGACGGTCAGTTCTCTGGCAGCGGGTATTGGGACACCCACCTGATTTATCGACAGATAAGGGTCGGGGGAGATAACGGTCCTCGATGAGAAATTGACTCTCTTTCCGGATAGATTCGACCTGAATCGTCCTTCCTTTCCTTTGAGCCTCTGAACAAGCGTTTTAAGCGGCCTTCCCGACCTGTGTCTCGCAGGTGGGATACCGGAGGTCTGATTGTCGAAATATGTGGTTATGTGATATTGAAGCAGTTCCCAGAGGTCTTCTATGATCAACTGGGGAGAACCCGAGTCCCTGTTCTCTCTCACTCTCTGATTTATCCTCAATATATCCACCAATTTGTGCGTAAGGTCATCCTCCGACCGGTCTCCGGATTCAAGTGTTATGGAAGGCCTTACCGTAACCGGCGGTACCGGAAGCACTGTAAGAACCATCCATTCTGGACGGGCCACTTCGGGGTTTATTCCGAGAGGAATAAGGTCATCGTTCGGTATCTTTTCCAGCCTTTCCCTTATCTCTTTCGGGGATAGTTTGTGTCCTTCCTCTCTGAATGTGTACGGCTTATCCAAGACAACCTTTTTCTGCTCCGCACCGCAGTGAGGGCATATTCCCCTTGAAGAGGCATCAGACACTATCTCCTTTGTTATGTGGTCAAGGTCGGAAACATCTCCTCCGAGCTCTTTGAGATTGGCGAGAACCTCGTTGTATTCCTTTATCTGGTCCTCGGTGAGGAGTATTCTTCCGCAGGATGCGCAGGTGCTCTGAAGGAGTTTCTTTATGTCTTTCACATATCCGATGTGTATCACGGGCAGGGCCAGTTCTATATGTCCGAAGTGTCCCGGGCATTCGTCCACCTTTCCCCCGCAGGTCTTACATCTGAGTCCGGGTTCTATGACTCCCATGTGGGGATCGACGAGACCCATCTCTTTGGGATATCCGTCTTCATCGTATGTATCCGGAGTGATGACTTTTATGGCGGACATCTTTCTGACTTCATCCGGAGAAATAAGAGCGAATTTGATGGAACTTATTCTTTTAAGTACGCCCACCATTGATATTATGGGTGCTCTCATTTATCACACCTCCTCCAACTGGAGCCTCATAACGACTCCCAGTGACATCAGTTCGTCTCTGAGAAGCTTGAACGCATAGCTCACCTGTATCGGATGTATGTTCGTCTTATTGCCGCAAACCGGGCAGTACATCGAGCCCCTGCGGTCGAGTATGGCTATGTGTCCGCATTTGGGATTTCCGCAGACATACATTATCGTTCCGTCCGACTGGTCCAGCAGCCGGTCCTTTATCACCATGGCGACTCCGTGGCCGATAAGAGTGTCTCTTTCCATCTCTCCGAACCTGAGACCCCCCTGTCTTGACCTTCCCTCGGTAGGCTGCCTCGTGAGTATCTGGACAGGCCCCCTGCTTCTCATATGAAGCTTTCCCGAGACCATATGGTGCAGTTTCTGATAATATATTACGCCCATGTAGATGTGTGCTTTTATCTTCTCTCCGGTCACTCCGTCGTACATGACATGCATGCCCGTATGTCTGTAGCCATTCCTTACAAGGGCTTCCCTGATGGACATCTCCCTTTCGCCGCTGAACGGCGTACCGTCTATGAAGCGCCCTTCCATGGAACCCACTATGCCGCCTATCATCTCGAGTATGTGTGCGACTGTCATCCTCGAAGGCACGGCATGAGGGTTGACTATCAGGTCGGGTATTATTCCCTGTTCCGTGAAAGGCATATCCTGCTGCGGGAATATGGCACCGATAACTCCTTTCTGCCCGTGTCTTGAAGCGAATTTGTCTCCGAGCTCAGGTATCCTCTGCTCCCTGACAACTATTTTCACGAGCCTGCTTCCGTTCTCGGATTCGGTGAGCATGACCCTATCCACCCATCCGCCTTCTCTGGGGCGTACGGTGGTGGAAGATTCCCTTCTTTCCTGAGCCGCAAGGAAGTCCGCGCTCTCTTCAAGGAATCTGGGCGGTGATGTTTTTCCGATGAGCACATCGCCTTCTGTGACGCCGACCTCCGGGCTTATCAGACCATCCTCGCTGAGATTGCCGTACGCCTCTTCGCCGCGTGCTCCTTTGACATCCGGTCCGGGTATCTCGAAGTGGTCCTCCTGCCCTCCTGCGTACCTGCGCTCTTCATCCTTATATGTCCTGAAGAATGTGGACCTTCCAAGTCCTCTTTCCACTGCCGCCTTGTTGAAAATGATGGCGTCCTGCATATTATATCCTTCATAGGATATCACGGCGATTACAACATTCTGGCCTGCCGGCCTGTTGAAGTAGTTTATGAACTCCATGGTCTTTGTCTGGGTCATCGGTCTCTGAGGATAATGAAGGAGGTGCCCTCTCGTCTCGGTCCTCATCCTGAAATTGGCAACGGGAAGCCCGAGCGACTGCTTACCCATGGCAGCACCCATGGTATTCCTAGGTGATGAATTGTGTTCCGGATACGGGACTATTCCCGTTCCCACACCGATTATGAGCAACGGATCCACTTCCATATGTGTGTGTTCCTGAGTAAGAATGAGAGGCTCTTCGAAACGGCCCCCGCAGTGTTTGCACTCCAGTCTGGCTATGTCCTCGGGAGTTCCCATGTTTATCCAGGTCACATCCTCTCTTGACAGATGTGCTCCGCAGTGAGGGCATTTAGCCGGTACTTCATAAGGATAGATTGCTATGTACGTATCTTCTTCCTCTTCGGCATCCACCCATTCTATGATGCCTCTTTCCATGAGGTCTTTTATACTCAGCTCCTTTCTGCGGAGCGCCTCCACATCTTCCATACTTATGGCGGGCTTTCCATCTCTGAGGACTATGAGCGCCCTTCTTATCCTTCCCGGGTCCGAGTTGATGATGACCTCGTCCATCATGCTGTCGTATCGTATGTTCACTTCATGGGACAGAAGGCTGCTTCTGCGTCTTTCCCTTATGGTTCTGACCATCTCAAGCGGGTCATCGACAACACCCACAAGGTCTCCGTTGACATAGACCCTCGCCTTTCCGACAAGCGACTCATCTCTTTTCATACCAAGGTCTTCGAGGAGCCACAGTATCTCATTCTCAGGGTATCCTTCCGACACATCGACTATTAGCGCAAGGTTCTTCACAAGACCGCAGTTCTGTCCTTCCGGGGTTTCATTGGGACAGAGCCTTCCCCATTGGGTCGGATGCAGGTCCCTGGCCTCGAAATGCGGCTGAGAACGCGTAAGGGGGGAAGTAACCCTTCTGAGATGGCTGAGAGCGCTCAGATTTGATGTTCTATCCAGAAGCTGGGAGACACCTGTCCTTCCGCCCACCCAGTTTCCGGTAGACATGGCGTGCATTATCTTATTTGTGAAAAGGTCGTTCCTTATCAGCGATTTAAGCTTTAATTTTTCCCTTTTTCCGGTCTTTTCCAGCTGGAACTTCAAATCTGTCATCAGTGCATTTATGGCAACTCTGAATATGTCTTCCATCAGGTCTCCGGAGAGTTTTATCCTCTTGTTCGCGTAGTGGTCTTTATCGTCAGGTTCTCTCATCCCGAGCGCCAGTTCAAGTATGCTTCTGGCCATTCTTCCGAGGAATATGGCCTTCTTTTTCCGGTCCTCTTTCGTGGAGCCCAGATGGGGGAGAAGAGCCGTATCAAGAACGCTGGATACCTTGCTTTCCCGGTATTCCTTGGCCTGACCGGCAGCGTATCTCTTCTCAAGATAGTCTATGGCATCCTCGGTTGTGAATATCCCGTTCGGTTTGTATGTCTTTTTGTCGTGGGCCTCTTCCAGATTTGCATAGACGATGTTCTCCATCTCCTTTTCCGTGACTATCGCCCTGAATATCTCCTCGTCGTCCTCCATTCCGAGAGCTTTCATCAGTATCACCAAGGGTATGGAACCCGAGGCGTTCGGCACACTGACCGTAAGTATTCCATCCTTCTTCTTTTCCATGAGGGTGAGAGCCCTGTACCCTTCCCTCTGGGAAAATACCTTGGCCACCTCCATCTGAGTGCCGTATCTCTCGTTCCTTTCGACGAATATTCTGTTGGGAGCGAGGTCTTCCAGTGATATAAGGACTCTTTCCGAGCCGCTGACTATAAAATAACCACCCGGGTCAAGGGGGTCTTCGAACTTGTTCACAAGCTCTTTACGGTATTCTTCGAGCGTAAGGGCCTTACTCATGTTCTCTTCCATCTGTTCCTTGGATATATTGCATTTTTTGGACCTTACCATTATGGGGATATAGCCTATCTGTATCTCTTGCGGGTCCCGTTCTATCCCATCCACGATAGGCGTAAATTCTACTGTGACAGGGGCCACATAGTGCAGGTCTCTGAGTCTGGCCTCCATAGGGTTTATCTCGTGGGAAGAGCCGTTGGCCTCTTTGACCTGAGGATTCCCGACAAGTATCGTGGCAGGTGCGTGCGGGTCTATTTTCCCGGTAACCATGTCCCTTCTTCTTCCGAACCGTATCTTGATATCCGCACCTGCACGGTCGGGATTCACCACGAGTGTCCCGGGTTCGGCGTTCTCTCCTATCTTCATAACATCCAGGACCCTCTGCATCCTGCTGTTCATGTTGTCTTCACTGGCTATGAAGTCATTAAAGGAGGCTATATGGTGATTAACCACGCTCCTTTCCCTAAAGAATGCGTCTATAAACTCTCTCATTCGATTTCCTCCTTTGGGTATTTATCCCCTGACCACCACACGATAAGCGACCGATATTCCCGCGGTCTCGCTCTGCCTAAGTATGCGTATCAGCGTTCCTTCTTCGATAGTCCCGTAGGCAGCTTCCAGCACCCTGAGCACAGGGTCGCTTTTCCTTATCTTCGGGAGCTCGTCCTTCGTGGCCTTCAATTTCTTCAGTATCTCCGCCTCTTCCTCTCTCTTGACTATCTGGTGCTCGGGAACGAGGTGGTGGAGAAGGATCTTCGCATCGGTCATTTTTTGCCTCCGTTAGAAGCGGGCCTGTGGGGATTTTCGGCGTTTTAGGACGCATTCGAACCCCAGGCCATCTGGTTAAAAGCCAGACGCTCTACCTAGCTGAGCTACAGGCCCATTTCGATTGGAAAACTCCACACACACCCCTCCTTTAAAAAGTTTTTGATTCTGAGTGATATTCTCATATTTATGATTTTACTGTTTGAAACAAATATCTACAGTATTTAATTATTTTCTTTTTTGGCATTGATTCCAGAAAATTACTTATACGGGGCCTTAAACAATATTGTTTAACGCCTAAAAAGGACACAAAAATTAAAAAAATCTTTTTTTTCTTATGGACATATGTGTCCTTAACTCTCTTCGGTGTTTATTTAATTAATATACCCCGCAGCTTGCTGCGGCTGGGACAGCATAGGCAGATAACAATATACTTTGGCATGTTCTATAGCCATGGAAATAGAACATGCTTCACACTGCACATATCGAATAAG
>Ga0190313_1000231_pt1 | contig 35636 bp, 44 predicted proteins | sample 4870071011_MG_FD_169989 | JGI IMG/M metagenome (GOLD analysis project Ga0190313, IMG submission 169989) | Hydrothermal vent sediment bacterial communities from Southern Trench, Guaymas Basin, Mexico - 4870-07-10-11_MG | ecosystem: Environmental > Aquatic > Marine > Hydrothermal vents > Sediment ... | reverse complement strand
ATACAGTAGACTTAAAAACTATTAGAAATCATTAAAATCATTCAAATATAATTATAAACAAATAACAATTAGTAAAATATATATCCCCCGCTATAACAATAGGATAGAAACCATGAGTTGTTTCTTTCGTCTCAACACATAATTTAAATCCCCTTATTCTAGCAGGACAAAAATGTCATACTAAACGCCACTTTTTCACAATAATAATAGAAAAAACCTTAAAATAATTCAAAAAAGTATTAAAAACCAACTGTTTCATATCTTTTATTGTAAAAGCTAATAGCATATCGATATTATTATAAAATCTTAAAAAATAAAAAAATATCACTTTTTTACTAAAAACCCCAAGCTTAAGCAAGCAATAAAGGGTAGGTTTTTACTATTAATATCGTTATACTAGTTAATATTATTACTATACTACTATACCACTAATATAGTTACTAAACAAAAAAGGGATATATGAAAGTCTGCTAAACTAGATTACATAGTACCAGAAGATTGTATTATAAAACTTGATGCTAAAGGAGAGCTCCTTTGAAGTATCCTAAAACTAAGATTAAGAATTCTGAATTAGCTGCTGGTGAAGGCGTTGAAGACCTTGTAGCAATAGAATTGAAAAGGTTGGATCTTATGGCCGAAGCAATTTGGGACAAGGCCAGTGAGGGCGACACTGCTGCGATAGATAGGCTGCTTAAGATAGCAGAGCGACGTGCCAGGATGCTGGGGCACGACGCCGAAATCAAGAGGCAGATTGACCGTAAAACTACAGATAACAACCTAACAATTAGTTTTGATAAAGGTGCCGAGTGAATATAAACTTTCCCAGTGTATTCAGGGGTATGTTTAGTGGTCAGAGGTACCTGGTCTATTATGGAGGCCGTGCTGGTGGTAAGAGTTATGCTGCTGCGATGTACGTAATCATAAGGGCAACACAAGAAAAGATGATCATTCTGTGTGCAAGAGAGATTCAAACGTCCATAAAGGACTCAAGTAAGGAGCTCTTAGAGGGGACTATAAACAGGATGGGTTTAAGATCATTTTTTAAAAGTACTAATAACGAAATCATTGGTAGAAACGGCTCCAAGATAATTTTCAGGGGCTTGAAATATAATCCTGAATCAATCAAAGGACTTGAAAACGTGTCACTGGTCTGGTGCGATGAGGCTACATCAATAAGCCAGGTGTCTATCGACTTCTTAATACCGACAATTAGAAAACCCGGCAGTCAATTATTATTCACTTTCAATCCAAACAAGCTAACTGATGCGGTTTATGTTGACTTCGTTTTAAATCAACGCCCAAACGCAATCCTTCGTAAAGTTAACTATTATGATAATGAGTATCTATCACAAGAATCTATAGAAGAGCTAGAATGGTGCAAGAAGACAGATCTAGATAGGTATAATAATATATGGTTAGGCTTTCCGTTAAAGATCAATGAAGCAAACATCTTCAATAACTGGGACCTGATTGACGGACTACCAGACAAGTACCCCGAATCCGAGTATATATATGGGCTAGACTTCGGTTTCACGCATAAGACTGCTATTGTAAAGCTAGTGAAGGATGGATTAGATGTATTTGTTAAGCTTGTTTACTATAAAGATAAACAAACAAATTTAGATTTAATAGAATGGATAGCAAAGAATTTACCAGAAGACACCATTATTATAGCTGATAGTGCTGAGCCTGGTCGAATAGCTGAAGCCAGAAGATTTAATATAGACATGAAGAATGCTAAAAAACCCAAAGGATCACTGAATAACAGCATTGATTTTGTTAAAAGACATAAGCTTCATATCACAAGAGATTCTGAAGATTTGATCAGAGAGCTAGAAACATATCAGTGGAAGGCTAATACAGATGGAGGGTTTGAAGAAACGCCCATAACTACTACTTTCGACGATGCAATAGCAGCACTAAGGTACGGATTATATTCACATTATACAAAACCGAGTTATCAACTACAGACTGGCACAAAACAATAAAACGGAGAGTTATATATGGCTATATTAGTAGAGAAAAACTTGAATTCAGACCTTGCAGGAGTAGTTGGTAATAACTTTCTGACTATCAATAAGAATGCCGTTAAGGATGCCTATGAAAACAATCACGTAGTATATGGGTCGATAAATATATTAGCAGATGGGGCGTCGATGCTCCCCCTTAAGATATATAAAGGCAACACCTTGATGCCACTCGATTTTAAACTACCAGGTGGTTTCAATATACACCAGCCACACCCCGAATTATCCTTATCTGCCCTTCTGTACGAAGCTTATGTTTACTATTGGTACAGGGGCGAATTTATGATATACATTGATGAAGAAAACCCCCTAACACTTGAGCCAGTCAATCCTCAATTAATGAAGATTGATAAAATTGATAAACTCGGCAACACTCTTTCTTGGAAGTGGGACAACAAATTAAGTATAAGCAAAGATCAATTAATCTATTGTAGAAGAATGTCTCCTGACAATAAGAGAGGCCTCGCTCCTTCAACCGTTTTAGAAAAGGATTTACTAATATATGATTCAGCCAGAGAATTCAATGAGAAATTCTTTCAAAACTTCGGAAAGATTGGTGGTATCTTAACTGATGATAATGGAGAAATATCTCCTAAACAAATGGATATTTTGGTTGACCAATTTAATGAGGAGCATGCAGGACCGGCCAAAGCTGGCAAGACCCTCGGATTACCAAGTGGGATTAAGTATAATGAATTAATACAGACAATGAGAGACCTTGAATTCTTGCAAGGAAATAAGGATCTCCGTGACCGTATTTTAAGTGGCTACTCGCTACACAAGAGTGTTTTCGGATGTACTGACCAAGTAGATAGAAGTTTGGCTTTAACAGCTGAGAAACAATTATGGACTAAGACACTGCTTCCTGCATCAAAAAGAATAAAAGACGCTTTCAATCAAGCCTTCTTTAAAAAGAGATTTCCGAATTATAGATGTGAGTTTTCGTATGATGAAATATCTGTACTTCAAGAAGATAAGAATGAAGTTTTAAAGCGTGCTGAGAGTTTACACAGGCTCGGCTATACAACTAATGAGATAAATGCACATTTAGACTTGGGGCTAGATGACATTGATGAAATAGGCGATACACGCTTTGTGCCTGGTAATTTAAAACCAGCTTCTGATTTAGAGGTTATAGAAGTAAGAGAAGCAGCAGGGATAACTGATCCAGATAAAAGTATTGATCAAGCAGTAAAAATAATTGAAACGGATCAAAAGAAACAATTGCAAATGAAGAAAGAGTTAAACAGTTATTTCAGTAAACAACTGCATAAGGTATTGAAATTAGTCAGTAATAAACACAGTATAATGGATATAAACAAGTTAATCGTAGAGGACTCTAAAACATTGGACAACGTTGAAGTAGATATGGAGAGTATAACAGCTAATACAATGAGCCTGATAGCCAAATCATTCGATGAGGATAAACAAAAGTTTAGTAAAAACATAATACAGATATACAAATTCAATAAATCTATAGTAAAGAAATTATTAATGGAGAATATAAATGAATAAGATAACAAAGTTTTCTACACAAGAAGTTAAAGCTGAAGAGGATAGGACGCTGATCTTTGTTGGTAGTGATGAAACAGTTGATAGAGATGATGAAGTAATAAAATTATCAGCATGGGAGTTAACCGCTTTCAAAAGTAATCCTGTTATCCTGCTTAATCATAATAGCTACGATTTACCGATAGCTAAGTGTACTAAAGTATGGAAATCACAGGGTAAATTGAAGTTTAAAGTCCAGTTTCCCGAAGCATCTGTATCTTCTTTAGGGGATTCTGTATATAAGCTGTATAAGAATGGATATATGCAAGCCACAAGTGTTGGCTTCAAGCCTGAATATAAATCAATTGTTTGGGGAGACTCTTCAAAAGGAGAGCCTGCAGTTACTTACACAAATGTTGAGTTGTTAGAGTTAAGTCTTGTAAGTATTGGCTGCAATCCGAATGCCTTATTGAGCTCTAAGGGCATTACAGACGCAATAGAGGCTAAGTGCATCGATGAATTGGAAGCAAAAGAATTAGTATCTCAACTCAAAGATTTTGATGAAGACGCATTAGTAACTAAAACAATTAAACAGGTTGATGAGAAGGATGACACGATTAAGCTGCTTGAGCAGAAGATATTGGAGCTTGAGTTAAGGATATTTGAGCAGAAGACTGAGACAGTAGACACTTACACAAAGCTTTATGATGAATTCTTAGTTGACACGTTTGATTACGAGGACGCTATTAAAGATTTGAAATAACGAGAAAACAGCGAGCTTTTGCTCAGCATATGTTTATCATATCGTTATATAAAATATATGAAATAAAAATAAACTAAATTAAAAGGAGAAATTAACATGGATAAGAAACAAGAATTGAAGGGAATACTGAAAGAGCTTATTACTGACGAGGTTGGTACTGATATAACAGCCCTTCAGGAGAAAGCAGCGATCGCTGAGGAAGCTAATATAAAAGTACTTGAGGACAACAAAGAGCTGAAAACTCAGTTGGACGCGATGCAGGAGAAAACTTTTAAACTTGCTCAGAATACAGGCACTCATGAATATACATTCAAGGGTTATGACACAACTAAGGCAACAAGAAACTTTAAAATTAGTTGCTCAAAAGCTGCTGGTGATGAGGCCGCAGAGATCATAATTAAAGCATTAACTAGTGGAAATACTGGTGCTTACGCGATCCCGGTTGAATATTCTAATGCACTTTTAGGGCTGGCTGAGCTGAGCTCTTTTGGTCTTTCAGAATGTAGAGTTATACAGTATCCTGGTGAAGTATTAAAGATGCCTGTTAAGGGCACCAAGGCCACAGTCGATGCTCAGGCGTATGGTACTGCAAATGCTGAGGCTGCCACAACTTTGGGTCAGTTGACATTTACTATTGATAAACGGATAGGTGGTTATGAAACAATTTATAACAACGTCCTTAAACAAGCAAACTTTGATGTGGTTGGACAGCTTGTAGAGCCTTTTCTGGCTGAAAGTATTGGGCAGAATATAGATGGTGAAATTTTTAGTAAAACAGAATTCACTACTGATATTTCTACTGGTGGTACAGCTTCTGCAACTATTTCAGGTGCTTTGGCTGATGGATCTATTACTTATAGTAAACTGATGGACTTAGAGTTTGATGTTGAAGCTGAAAGAGGCCTGACTGATTTATGTTGGATGATGCCTCGGACTACTTTTAAACATGTGGTAAAACTTACAGATACTAATGATTATCCGCTGTTTAATAGGGATCTTTCAACTACGACAACTAAATATATTGACGGTTATCCAGTACATATCGTACCTGCTATTGCTTCTGATCCCGCAGACGGGGCGTTGGTTATGGCTTTTGGCTCACCGAAACATTATATAATCGCAATAAATGATGGTATGACGATAGATGTCAATCCATATGTACTTATGAAAGAAGGTCAGACTCAAATAATTTCAAGTCTTTCTGCAGATGGTAATATTGTATCTGCGAATGCGTTTGCTACTTTAAAAAGGTCTGATTAATTTTTATAAAAGTAAAGGAGGGGGTTGTTTATTCGGCCCCCCACTTTAAAACTAAAGGAGAAATTGGTGTTAAGAAATAAATTAGTATGGCTTTGCCTTAACTGTGGGAGAATAATCAGTGCAATAGAGGTGCCAGATGAGTGTATGTGTAAAATACCGAAATTTAAACAAGTACCACAGTTAGTTGAAAAGGGGGCTAAAAATGAGCTTATGTACTTTAAGCAATGTTAAAGATTACTTAGGAATAGTTGGTGCGAAAGCTACTGATGATAACGTTATTGAGGAGCTTATTAACAATGTTTCAACAGAAATTGAGACATATATTAACAGGTCGATTCTTTCTACCGAAACAACAGAGTATAATAATGGTGATAAACAACTGTATTTCTTGAGCAATACTCCTATTACATCTATTAGTGGAATGTGGAGCAGCACAAATTATACCTTCAATGAAGACGCTATTATAGACGCAGCCGATTACACAAACACAGAAGATGCGTTGATAATGAAGAATTATAAAACAACTGCTGGTAATAAAACAGTTAAGATTGTTTATACTGGAGGCTATACAACAACTCCTTTGGATTTGAAACAAGTATGTGTTGAAGAAACAGGTAGGAAGTTTAAGAATCGTACAAGTTTCGATATAACAGCAAGAAGTACTGGTGATGGCAATGTCACTTATGTAGAAAAAGGGTTTTTGAAGAAGAATTTATTAGTGATGAATAAATATAAATGGATAGGTTTATGTTAAATTTTAATATCAAATTAAATGAAAAAAGTAGAGACTTTTTAGACGGAATGCCTAAAAGGCTTACTCTAGGATTGAGAGCTGGTTTGAGGGAGGCAATGAAGCGTGCTTCTTTAGCGTCTAAAGAAGGTTTTGCTGATAGTGGCCCAGTCAGACCTCCTCCAGGGCCTCTAGTGAATCGTACTAGGAGACTAAGCTCTAGTATTACTCACGGTGTAAGAGATAATATTGGTTGGATTGGGACAATGGTTTCTTATGGAATAACACACGAGTTACTGGGTGTTGGTAGTAATAAAGGCATCAGGCCGTTTCTTAGACCAGCATTATCTGGCGATAATTTAGACAACGCATCCTCTACCATTAGAGAAGCTATTTGGAGGAAATTTAATGAGTAAAAGAAGCGATATACTTTCACAATTGAAAGAAGAGTTGGGGCTTGTAATTAATCCAAGTAATTCCCCTTATAAATCTTCAATTAGTGAAGTTAAACAGGGAGTATTTAAATGGGATGTAATTACAAATAAGCCCTGTGTTTGTTTTTCTTTGGAAAAGGATATCGTTGATGAAGAGCAGTATGGAAGTAATCAATTAAGGACTTTAACTATTTGTTTATATGTTTATATGGATTCAAACGAGTATGAAGATTACACAGATATTTATTTACTTTTACATGATTTAGAATATTTCTTTAAATACGATTTCACTTACAAAGACAGCAGTTATGTAAAAGACATAGGTATTATAGAGGGTGGTGCCTCCGCCCCATGCTCTTATATAGATATGGACATTGATATAAAATATATGCAAGAAATATAAAAAACTAAGGAGACCAAAATTATGGCAACAGAATATAGTAAGAATGTAAAAGCCACGCTTGGTACAGACACTATTCTTTATGTTACAGAACTGTCTTTAACAGGAATAGGTAAAGAGTTCGAGGATATTAAAGTATTTGGAGACGATTATTATTCCAGTTTTGATACTGGCTTTGCTCCGGTAACCGGAAGTATGACTTTCGTACAGGACTTGGCTGATTCAACAGGGCAGGCAGAGATTGAGTCTGCATCAATTAGTGGTACTAAAATAACTGATTTCAGGATTTATATTTCAGCATCAGATTATTGGACTTCAGATACAGTAACAGATACGAAAGCAGGGGTTTACTTTACTAATTTCACACCAGCACCGGCAACATCAGCAACTATAAAAGCTAGTGTTGATTTCAAGTTTGTTGGAGCATATCACAGAACATCATAATTAAATGAAGGGGGGATTAATTAATGAAAATATTAAAAAAGAAGACAGAAAAAACATGGTTTAAATTTAAAGGCAAGGTTGCGTTTGAAATAAGGCCTTTTCGTTTTTCCGCATCTGCCGGTGAGACGACAGTAGAGGAGCTTACTACTCAATTTATGTATTGTTTATGTGGATGGAAGGGTCTTACTGAAGAGGATGGTAAAACTGAATTTGAATGTAATGATGAGAATAAGATGTATCTCTTTGATTTTTATGAAGATGTTAAATTCTTTGTTTATGAGAAGTCGAGAGAAGTATTAAACGGTTTGGATAAAGACATAAAAAACTAATAGAGGTAGCAGACTGGCGTTATAGTGGTGGGCTATCTTGTAGTGAATGTATTAAGAAGTGCGAAATGTTAGGCACAAAGCCTAATTGTAAGGAATGCGATAAGCCGCGAGTCTCTGCTGAAAACAGAAAGGTTATGTATTTAATAGACAATTACTCCTCGATACTTATAGATGGGATGGGAGGGATTAGCGGTAGTAGTATATTAGTAGTATATGACATTGAAGAAGTACAGCAAGATGAGAGAATTATTCTTACTCAGAAAATAATGATATTTTTGAATACAGCACTTGCAGCACAGAGAGAAACAGAGAGGAGAAAAACACATGAGTAAAGGGATAAAATTAAGTTTAGAAGTAGACAGCACTAAAGGGGTGGCTTCTATTAAAAGAGTAGCAACGGCTATTAAAGGACTGGAAGGCTCGTTTGCTACAGTTACTACTGGTGGTGCTGCCGTCTCGTCCTCTATGGCAACTGTTGGTGCTGTTGCTACTACTAGTTTTGTTTCGGCGTCTGTAGGTGCTTCTAAAATGTCTAAAGCATTTGTTGGTGCGTCTGCGGGCTCCTCCAAGTTGTCTAAAGACGTTACTAAACTAAATGCTGAAATCACTAAATATAACCAACCACTGTTGTCTTTTTTAACTAACACGAAGAAAGCAACAGGAGCAGTAAATAAGAATAGTACAGTGTTAAATAAAAACAGCGGAGCAACAAAGAAAAACAGCGGAGCGACCAGCAAAAGTGGTAAAGCAGTAAAGAAGAGTGTAACGAGTTGGAAAAAGTTAACAACGGCTATTAAAAAACACAAAAAAGCATTAACAGCATTAACAGCCGTCACTGGGGTAGCTGCCTTTGTAACATATAGTTTCGCAAAGTCATCTGCAAGATTTAATGCACAGATAGATGCTTTCTCTAACATAGCAGGAAGTTATGGTAATGTAAGTAGACTAATATTAGAAGATATGGGTAAGTTAGCTGCTGGAGCAATTGATAATGCTGAATTAGTAGAGAAAGCAGGCACAGCAGTAATGATGGGAATTGATCCAAGGAATCTAGCAGAAATGATGGAGATAGCGAGAGCCACCTCTAGAATGACTGGGCAGACTATGACTAAGTCGTTTCAAGATATTACATTAGGTGTAGCTCGTCATTCAAGAATGATTCTCGATAACTTAGGAATTGTTATACAAGTAAAAGAGGCCAATGAGAATTACGCAAGATCTATAGGAAAAAGTGTTAAGAATTTAACTGAAGCAGAAAAGAAACAAGCTTTCTTAAACGAGACGCTCCGTAAAGGTAGAGAATTAATAGAAAGAATTGGATTAGAGGGAATGACAGCTAGTGAGAAATTCCAAGCACTTGAAGCTTCTGTTAAGAACCTCAAGTTGTCTTTAGGAAGCTCTTTTATAGCTGTATTTCAGTTTGCTTTAACCCCAATAACAAGCCTCATCACTAGATTAAGCGAAATACTTGATAGAATTAATGATATGGTTAACGGTGATAAACTTCCTAAAGACTGGTCGCCTTTTGAAAAGGAAACTACAAAGGGCGAGACAACAACCACAAAGCAGCCTATTCAAAAGAGGTTTGTAGCAAGCGTCCTCTCTTTCTTTTCTTCTAAAGAAGAAGAAGCAGAGAAAAAGAGAATAGAGAAAATTATGGAAGAGAGGGGAAGGGCAGCAGTAATTGCTTATAAAAAAGGTCAAACAGCACCTGTAGCTGCAGCTATGCCAACATTAAGTATGGAGAGACGAGCTGGAATTAAACGCAAATTAGACCCAACAGAAAATGATATAATAAATGCTGAAAAAAGGGCTAAAGAATCAATAGCTACTATAAAGAAATTAACTAAAATAAGTTATAAAGAGCAGTTAGCTACTTTAGAAAAAAGATATAAAAAAGATGTTAAATTGTTTGACTTAGTAGGAAAAAGTAAAATTAAACTAACAAAAGCTTATAAATTAGAAAAAGATAAATTAGATAAATTGGAGGCAGCGAGGGTAAAAGTCGAAACAGATAAAGCAACCAGAGCATTACAGGACAAATTAGATGCTATAAGGGATTATAATATTGAGTGGTTAGAATTAAATGATCAACCAAGGAAAGCAGAAGAGGATAGGATTGAGGCGTGGTACGATAAAGAGTTACAGAAGTATGCAGGACAAACAGAAGCGTTAGAGGAGCTGAAAGATTTAAGAGACGCAAAAATGGCTGCAGCAGGGGGCATAAAAAGTGATGCCGAAAAAGAAAAAGAGACTGTAATTAAAGATTTCAGAGCACAACACGACGCATTAGGTAAGACTAAGTTTGAATTACAGCAAGAAGATGTGGATAAAGAGAAAAAGGGTTGGGAAAAGGCTGGGAGGGATGAGACTGAAATTAAGACTTTATATGCTGCTAAAAGTAAAGAAATAAGTCTGGCAAAAACAACAGCCGAATTAGGTCATTTAAGCACGCTGACCGGAGGTATGGCTAGTACTTTCCAACAGATAGCTGAAGCGGGCGGTAAACAAAGTAAGAAGGCTTTTTTGATGTACAAAGCATCTGCAATTGCAACTGCTGGTATACAAACAGCAATGGCTATTTTGGGGGTGTTGTCAGAGCCGTTAATTCCAGTACCAGCAAAACCAGCATTTATAGGAGTTATAGCAGCATTGGCAGGAGCACAGACGGCGATGATTGCTTCAGCTAAACCACCGTCATACGATGTAGGTGGTATATCAAATGCTAAGGGTGTGTACCAAACAGGAAACATTAGAGAAGCTCATGTGCCTATACCATCAGGAAAGATCCCCGTAAAATTGAGCGGGGCGGGTGGCATAAGCGTAACAAACAACATATCTCTTTATGCGAAAGATAGTAGTAATAAGATAGACGACCGTAAACAGGCAGATGAGATCGCAACGGTGATTGAGGAGAGAGTTAAACGAATCTTAGTCAATGAGAGGCGGTCTGGTGGAATACTAGGGAGATGATATGAAGAGGTGTACTAAATATAAAGTTGAAAAAGAATTGATCTGTTTCAGTAAGAGTAATAAACTAGATTTCAGATTACCTATAATTGAGGAGGCCGGATAATGGCAACTTTACCAAGCATAAGTCACGACATGGCCATAAGTAAGAATATTACGCCAAATGTATTAACTACTGATCTTGGTGACGGGTACGCCCAAAGAGCTACCGATGGGATCAATAACATGCGAGAAGAATGGAGTATAAGTTGGACTAACAGACCAGCAGCCGATATTACAACACTAGAAGACTTTTTCATGGCCAGAAAAGGAAGTGAATCATTCGATTGGACTGCACCACGAGCCAGCTCATCAAAGAAATATATATGTACAGATTGGTCTAGGACATATTCTCATAATGATAACGATTCATTAGACGCTTCGTTTATAGAAGTATTCGAGTATTAAGGGATTATTATGGCATTAAACAGTGATATACAAAAACCAAACATAGGGGAAATAGTAACCCTTTTTCAAATAGACGCAACAGGATTAGGAGCAGCGAAGAAGTGGTACTTTACACAAACTCTTTCAGGCGGTAATACAATTAGTTTTGATGGTGATGAGTATACTCCTATAGATATACATGCAGAGGGTTTTGAATTATCGAATACAGGTAAGTTACCAAGGCCATCACTAGCAATATCTAATGTTGATAGTATTATTGCATCGGAAATAATAGAGTATGGTGATTTGTTAGGTGCGTTGGTGATTAGAGTACGCACACTTTCAAAGTATCTAGATGGTGAGCCTTTCGCTGACCCTACGGTTAAGTTTCCTATCGATACATATATTATAAACCAAAAGAAATTACAGAATAATAAAGTAATACAGTTTGAATTGATTACTAGTATAGATCTAGAAAGTTTAATATTACCAGGCAGGCAGATATTACGAGACACCTGTACCCACACATATAGATATTATACAACAGGACCTGATTTTGTTTATACTAATGTTACATGTCCATATACAGGATCTAATTACTTTAAAGCTAATGGCGACACAACTAGTGAACCAGCAGAAGATGTTTGTGGTAAAAGATTAAGTGATTGTGAATTAAGATACCCTTTAACATCAGACGAATTACCGACTAGAGCATTCCCATCAGTTGCGAGAGGTAACCTATGATAAAATATTATAGTAATGATATTATAGAGCAGTGTAAAATTTATGCAGAGGAGAAGGCCCCAGAAGAGATGTGCGGGTTTATAATAGAAGATGATGAGTACAGGTTTATACCAATTGAGAATATTGCAAAAGATAAAATAAATAATTTCAGTATATCAGTTAGTGAGTATATAAAGTACGCAGATGATTTATGTTGTATAGTACATTCACATAACAATAGCCCGCATGTTTCTGCTGAAGATCAACAATTACAGAAAAGGGCAGATGTACAGTGTGGTATTATGTTTTTGAAAAATGGTAAATATTCTAGTGATATATTCTTCGGAGGTAATGTAAGACAGGATTTACTAGGTAGGCCTTTCGTGTTTGGAGCATACGATTGTTTTAGTATAGTTAGAGATTATTACTATAAAGAATTAAATATAAACTTACCCAATATAATTAGAGAATATGGATTCTGGAATGACCGAGAGGTGGGGGGTATTTTGAAGCCGGCTGAAGATATAATTAATAATAACTTAAATGATTTTATCAAAACAGATATAAATAATATTGAAAAAGGTGATATAATAACAATGAACATACAGGGTAAGGTAACGAACCACTTAGCTGTTTATATAGGAAATGGATTAATATTACATCATTTAAACAGTAAACTATCCACCAGAGAACCTGTTTACGGGTATATGAATATGATAGAGAATATATACAGGTGGGAGAAATAATGAAAACTATCTTTTTATATGGTGATCTAGCCACAAAATATGGACACGAGATGCAATTAGATGTACAGTCAGTGGCTGAGTTTATAAACGCTATGGCTGTAAATTACCCCAACTTCATAGAGGATATAAAAGGTAGTAATTATCAGATTACTAATATACATGATGGTAAAGAAAATACAATGACTGAACAGGAATTGAGTTTATCTTTTCCTAATGGGGATTTTCATATAACACCATCTATTGATGGCAACATCGCTTGGTGGGTTATGGTAATAATATTCATAGCCGCATTCGCAGCTACTATGATTCTGTTTACGCCTGAGATGCCGGAAGAAGAAGACTTTGGTAAGAGTTCCGACTTTGGAGGTGGTGATAATACTGTAAAACAAGGTGGACCAATACCTTTAGTATATGGTAAAGTAATGTGCGGGTCGACTGTTGTATCAGCATCATTAACAAACGAGGATACCGGTAACTCGAAAGGATTAACATCAAACGCAACTATGAAAGTAATCGATGTAATTAGTGAAGGTGAGATAGAGGGCTTTGCTAATGCTGATTATGAAAAATCTATTTATTTAAATGAGACACAATATAAAGATAATTATGGGTATAATTTTAAAGGTGTTAGCACAATAATAAAGTATGGTACACCTGACCAAACATATTTACCAGCGTATTCATCAGCAACAACAGTTAGCTTTAATACTAAATTAGTGTTTGAAACGCCTATAGTTAAGACTATTACTAATACAGATGTTGACGAGTGTCAAATTACAGTACATGTACCGTCTTTATATCATATGTCATCGAAAGGAAAAACAAGGGAAAAGAAAGTCGAGTTTTCTGTATGGATTAATGGTACACATTATAAGATCTTTTCGATCTATGGTAGATGTAAATCATCTTATTACAAAACATATCAGTTACCACCATTAAGTAATTATGGAGCAGGACCCTGGGAAATAAAACTAGACAGAACACAGGATGAGTCGACTAGTACCAGTAACGCAGATAGTATATATTGGCTAGATTATGTTGAGTTAATAAATGAAAAGTTACCATATTATAACACAGCATTAATAGGATTTACAGCAGATGCGGCACAATTTGGGCAGAAATTACCTAAAAGATTATATGAAGTCAAAGGTATTAAAATAAAATACCCTTCAAACTATGATACAGTAACTAGAACATACACCGGTGTTTGGGATGGTACTTTTTTAGTTGGTTATACTAACAACCCAGCATGGGTATACTATGATATATTGAATAACAGTAGATATGGTTGTAATTTAGATGCTATTAATAAGTGGGATTTATATACATGTGCTCAGATATGTGATGTGATGGTTGATGATGGTAAGGGTGGAGTAGAACCACGGTTTACTATAAACATGGTTATCAACAAAAGAGTCGACGCTATGAAATTACTAGCGACTATAGCATCTGTATTCAGAGCATTACCATTGTGGTATGATGGGCAAGTTACAGTAGTACAAGATAAATATAGATTACCAACGCAAGTAATTACTAACGCCAATGTAAAAGATGGATTATTTAATTATTCAGGAACTGCTTTAGAAAATAAAATAACTGAAATTAGTGTAACATGGAATGATCCTGATGATCTTTATAGAAAAGCAGTTGAGGTTATTGCAGATGAAGATGGTATTGAAAGATATGGATTGAAGAAGAAAAGCATAACAGCATATGGATGTACTAGCAGGGCCCAAGCACAACGGTATGGGAAGTGGCATTTATACACCGAAATTAATCAAGGAGAAATGGTAGAGTATACCTGCTCATTCGATCAAGTAAATGTTACACCTGGCGAAGTAGTTATTATAAATGATTCTCATTATATTACAAAAAGACTGGGCGGGAAAGTAAAGTCAGCAACCACAACACAAATTGTTATAGACGCAGAGATAGAACTAGAGGTTGGTAAAACATATACTATAAGGTTAATAAACGCGGCCGGCGAATTAGTAACAACAGATATAACTACTTCTGCTTCAACAACAGATACATTAGATATAACAACTATCGCATCAGGAGATGTACCGCAGGCGTGGAGTAACTTTTCAATAAACTCAAGTAGTTTTGATGAGAGACTATTTAAAATTGTTAGTATGAATATGAAAGAAGAAGAGATAAAAGTTAAGGCGGTGTTACACGATAATAATAAATACGATGCTATAGATCAGTGTATCACTTTTGATGAAAAACATTATACAAATATTGAAACCGGGCCTTTAGACCCACCAACCGATTTGTCTGCAGAAGGATATACATATGTAGACGGAGAAAATGATCTGTTTGGAGTGTTATTTAGTTGGACTCATTCAGATGATACTAGACTAGTAAATTATGAAGTACAGACAACAACAGAATCGGGTATGTATGAACATGAAGCAACAACAGAACAAACATCTTATGCATATGAGCCGGTTACTTCAGGTACATTATATTGGAGAATAAGGGCTAATGGGGTTTCAGACAAGTCGGCGTGGGTCTCTAGCTCCGGGGAGATTTTAACAGACCCAGATCCTTTACCTGATATAACCGGTCTTCAAGTACTGGGAGGCGGCTCGACATTTAATGGGAGAAATATAGAAATTGAATGGGACGCCAATGATATGACCTTAGGTCGGTTTCAGTGTTATACTATAAAGATATATAGTACCAGTGGTACTCCTGTAACAAACAACCTTTTAGATAGCACTTTAGATAACATTCTCGATAGTGTTGGAGGTATTATTACCACTGCTGGTGATGGTAGTGGTGTCGTTGAAGGTGATGTTTTGTTACGAGAAGTCAATGTAACCGAGAATAATTATACTTATATTTTTGATCACAATGAAGAGGATAATGGTATAGCTTCAAGAAGCATTAAATTTATTGCTTATGTAAAAGATGTTTATGATAAACTTTCCGAAGTTGGAGCAGTATTAGTAGCAAGTAATCCAATACCAGATTATACAGGAATGAGCCCCAATATATCGGCGACCTTTAAAGGAGTATTAGTAGATTGGAGTAATATTGTTGGAAATGATAATGATTTAGATAAGTTTGATATATTCGTTGATACTAACGATCCTCCGACGACCAAGGTCGGTACAGTGGGAGCTGAGACTTTAATATTCTTAGTGGCCGAATTGGATACTGACTTATTGTATTATGTACAAGTATTACCACATGATGTTTTTGGCTCCGGCGTAAAATCATCAGTAGTGAGTGAAACGCCTTTAAAGCTTGGAATCGTAGATGTTGAGGCAGAATTAAACGGAAGTATAATTATGTCAGATAGCGACGGGAATACTCAAGAAGACCTTGCGACTCTCTATGACAGGTCAACAGATTCGGGTGGCATCATATATATAGTAACTTAAGGGGGTAATTGTGGATTATAGGACATGTACAAAATGCGGGTTACACCACCCCGACAACTTACAGGTGGTTGCCAAAATTTACAACCAACAGAAGAGTGCTAAACTAGATTTCAGATTACCTAATAAGGAGGAGATAGCTTAAAATGACTGATAAATTTGTACAATACTCCTTTTCTATAAGCGATTTGATAGACAGATTAACATTATATGTTAGTGGAGCAGCACATGTTTATGTTGCTTATTCAGATATCGGTGGTGATGATGATAATGACTGGAGCTTTCTCAAGGCGAAAAATGATCATACGCTAGATGATGATACTTTATTGGCCGCGACTAATAAGGTAGATGCAGCAGCGGCTTACTGGACAATTGCAGCAGGTAAAAGTGTTGCATTATTTCCTCTTATGGTAGCCGCACGGTATTGCAGATTATATCTCACCAACAGCACCAGCACAACACTGTATGAGCTAATTTTTATGAGACAAGTTATCGCGGAACAAGTAACTGCAGACAATTTACAGGCAATATCTGCAGAGCTTGGTGATTTGGCAAGTGGATCGATACAATCGCCTAATTTTTCAGGGTCAGAGGGCATACGGATAGATTTAGATAATGATTTGATTTATGTTGGTGGTAATGCTAACCCTAAATTAGAATTTGATGCAGTAGGAGATTTATATATAAACGCCACGGTTACTTTTGAAAGTGGCACCACTGGTTATGATAATATTATAGATAAGCCAAACTTACCTACAGATGAAAATTTAATTGGTTACTGGAATTTTGATGAAGGTACTGGGGATACAGCTTATGATAGAAGTGTTAATAGTAATGATGGCACTCTTGTTGGTATGGAAGAGGCTAATTGGGTTTCTGGAGTCGTTGGAAATTGTTTAAGCTTTGATAACACATACCAAGAACATGTACTTTGTGGTGATACTGCTATTAATGGTAACATGTCTATATCTGTGTGGGTTAAACCTGGTGATACTATTGAGGGCATTAGAGGTATTGTAAGTAATTTTTATTTCTCAGGGAATGTTTATGGTACCGCTTTAAGTCAAAACGGCTCAGCAATAATGTTACATGTTGGTGATGGTGCTGGTAGTAATGTAGCATATACTTGGGGCAATGTTTTAACTCCTGGGTCAGCATTACATCATTTAGTTGTATTACATAATGGTACTGAGTTTATACTTTATGTTAATAGTGTAAAACAATCACCAGAATGGACAGGGCCCGCTGCAGCACAAAACAATACTGACTGGGTTATAGGAAAATGGACTTCTGTTAGTTCTGACAGTGGTTTTTATGGTCTTATTGATGAAATAAGAGTTTATGGTGCAATTTTAACAGAAGAAGAGATTAAAGCACTTTATCTTTATCCTGCTGGGAATAAAGCACCCGCTGATGTAACAGGAGATAACACGGCGGCCGATACATCAAATGTCGGTGGTGTTGCTTCAAGCACTATAGCTGCTTGGAAGATGACAGGACAAACAACAATAGATGGTGGTAATATACAGACTGATACTGTGGACACAGCCCAGTTAAATGCGAATTGTGTTACTACTACTCAAATTGATGCTGACGCAGTAACATCAAATGAAATAGATGCTGTAAACTTGTCAGGTATTTTTGCAGACCTTGGAACAATCACGGCTGGTAATATAACAATAGATACCAGCGGTTTTGTACGGGGTGGGCAGACTAATTATGCGACCGGCACGGGGTTTTTTCAAGGCTATTCGGGCAGTGCTTATAAATTTTCAGTGGGGAGTCCAACTAAATATCTTAGATTTGATGGGTCAGATGTTCTTGTTGGTGGTAGGATTATTCAACCAGATAATTTGACGGATTATTCATCGGGTAATATAATGATTGCTGTAGCTGCACAACAACGAAATATAAGTACTAACTATCGTGTGTATGTAAAGGTAAAAGAAATTTATTTACCACGAGGTGGGTCACTTAGAATTGATTTTTTGGGGCAAACGGATTATCATGAAGGAGCTAAAGGTAGAATTTATAGAAACGGCTCAGCAATAGGTACGGAACATTGGTTAGAATGGGGATCTTGGGTCAATTATTCACAAACAATATCCGGTTGGTCCGCCGGAGATTTAGTTCAATTATATATTCAAAAGTATTATACAAATGCTACAGCCATGGCAATGAATTTTAAAATATACGCAGATCAATCACTAACACCGGGAATAATACAGGATTAATTGAGGAGTATTATGATAAAAAAACAATACAAAACACAAAAAGAAAAAGATGACCTTGTATCTATATATAAAGAAAAAGGATACAGGGTGAGAGAAGAGCATTTACATGTTGATGGTAAATTTATAGTATTCGGCCCCAAAACCGATTATCATAAAATGAGTGAGGAAACTAAAAAGTGGGATTTCGATATCAGTAATTATATTGAGGATGAGGTCAGACCTAAAAGAAACAAACGATTACAGGAAACCGACCACCTAATGTTATCAGATACCAACGCACTATTAACAAAAGATGAGCAAACAGAATTAATTAAATACAGACAATCTTTAAGAGACTTACCAGAAACTCTAATTGATGAAGATAAAGCTATGAATATCATATGGCCTAAAAATAAGGAGAAATAAATTATGGGAGTATTCCATGAATACAGCACTACAACACCTGTTGGGGCTGATAAATTATTATTTGCTGATGTAAGTGATGCTAATACTATTCATACAGCTATTGCTGGATCATTACCAATAAGCACAACAACTCAAACAGCATTAGATAGCAAAGTTAATACTTCCACACAAATTAAACGTGTAGAAGATTCAGTAACAATTCAAAGTGTGATTGATAGTTGTGGCACGGCAAACGGCACCCTCAAAAATGGATTTGCAAATCCATATGTTGTGAATGTCCCGCCTGGGCATGAGAAAGAATACTACTCATTAGTTCGGAATGCTTCTGACGTATTGAGTGATAAACGAAATGTGAAGGTTATTTTTGAGAATAATCTTTCAGGAGAATTTATCGTCGATTCTTGGGATGATTGTAGTTCCTATGCTGAGTGGACAACAACTGGATCACTTTCGCTTGACAGTACTAAACATTTTGAAGGAACAGAATGTTTTAAATTAACGGAAAACGCTGACTATACTTATATAAAAAAAGATTTTGGGCCCTTAGATGTCAGTAAATATCAAGGAATGTTAATTGATATGGAATTTGAATCTTCACAAATTGAAAGGGTAAGAACCCAGTATTATGGTGATACTGGTGCAGTTACTAGTGCATCAGAGCATTATTATACCCATGATATTGGTAAAGTTCGAACAACAGTATATTTCCCCTTTTTCTCTAGAGATGCAGGTGTTTTTGATAGTACAACTCTTTATAGGTTGTATTTGATTTTTTATCGAAGATCTGATTATTCTGAGGAGATAACAGCATATGTAGATAACATTCGTTTCATTCGTACAAAACCACATAATGTTGCTATTCTGCGTTTTGATGACGGCTCAAATGAGCATTGGAATATAGGTGCTAATTTCTTAGACAGAAAAAACTGGAAAGGTTGTTTTGCTATTACACGCCCTTTTTATATTTTAAATGATTCAGTATCACACATAAGTGTTGAGGATATAAAGAATATGCAGGACAACGGCCACAATGTTGTTAATCATAGTGTTACTCATAATGAGTTTGACACTATGAATAAGGCGGATACCTTATATAATTTTGTTGGTCAGCAATTGTTTTTTAAACACTATGGGCTGACGAAAGATGTAGGTTTATTTATGAATCCAGGGTATACCTCTAATGAATACTTATCTGAATTGACCAGAAAATCAGGATGTATTATGATGGACCCGAGGTTTAATTTCTATCCTTCAACAACAATTACTATAGATGACCCAGACCACACTATTCCTTCAATGGCCACACATTTTTTAGATCAAAAAGTAGGTGGTGTAATACAGTTTGTATTTCATGCTATAACAGACACAACTAATTTTTCAGCTTTTCTGGATTGGATAGAAGAAAACTTTTCAGAAGTAATTACTGCACGTGATTTACTTGATTGTTACCCTGAAAAATTTAAACCCCGAGCAAAACAGATAGATGACTCAGGATATACCGCAACTTTATCTAATGGTTTGGTTTTTTATTTTTGGCATGGGAAACATTTAATCCTTGATCCTGGTGGTACTGATAGAAATGTATATCCTGCACATGACTTTGACCCTTTTTATGAGGTAACAGTTACTAATAAAGCGGATGCTGATGAAACATTGACATTTGATCCAACATTTACAAGTGTGGGTAGTCATGATGGTTCTAATGGGGCACTTATTCTAACCGACTCAAGTGAGGCTTGGGCTGATGGACAGCTCGTAGGTAGAACATTAACTAATACACCTGATGGAAGCTCTGGGATTATAACAACAAATACTGTGGACACAGTAACCGCAAACCTTTCTGGAGGTACTTCAAACGATTGGCAGATAGGTGAGGCTTATACTATTACTCCTGTGGGGCTTAACCAAACTGTTGGTCAAAATCAAAGAGCAACATTTGTTTATGACGGCGAAGGTTGGGATATTATTAATCTTTATACTAAAACATAAATTGTGGAAATCAAACTAAATGGAACTATTTACGAAAAGTCGAAAGACAAGAATATAGTTTATCAGTATCAATTAAACAGGCAAGAGATTCGTATCAATGAGTTAGAAAAGGAAATAACGGAGCTGGAGCATATAATTAATATAGACCCTGTTATTGGTATTGATGAAGAATATCCTAATAACTAAGAAGCCTTAATGCACCATAATGAAATGCTACATGATCATTCTAGTACTATTGAAGAGAGAGATAAGAAACAAAAAATACTCGACAACATAAAAACTTTTGTAATTAAAAGGATATAGTATGAGCATTACCTATAATAATTTATGCGATATACAGTATATTTATAGAGCAACCAGTGGCGGCACCGTATTCAGCGATAATCTTAAAGACGACATTGCTTTTGATTTGTTTGATGATGATGCTGTAGTTGATGATTGTATTTATTTTGGTTTTAAGAGCCCTCGATTATGGTTTAAAGGGCTTAATTTCTATATTGGAACAGCTTTCACCTGTACGAGTAAAACACTCGCTTGGGAATATTATGCAAACAACTCTACTTGGATGGCACTACCAAACATCATCGACGACACTAACAACTTAACCAACCTAGGAGAAAACGAAGTAAACTGGGATACCATAACAACTAAACCCAGGACTTGGAATATAAATGGACAGAATTGTGATTGGGTGCGGGTAAGAATTTCAGCCATAAATACTCCTACAGAAGGAGGTGCTCAATCAACACAAAGGATACAAGCACGGGATGGTGGTATTACAATCTCAAATCCCGGTGCTGTTGTTGAAGAATTCTGTGAAGCTTGTTATGACGCAGACGTGGTGGGTAGTTGGGGAGTAGTATCAAAGATGGGTACTCAATCATATTACTTTAATTGCCATATTTTTATTGGATTTGCTAATGATACAGACGTTACAACAATAAAAGACAACTCAAAGTTTATTGAAATAGACGGACTGGTTTGGGCTAAGAAGGCTAATTCGAAAATAGAGTTGGGCACATTAATAAGTGAAGATGATAAATCAACTAAAGACGGTTGTGCTATTAAAGGAAACAGAATATTATCTTCTTACTTCAGCGATTCTAGTGGTCTACTAACTAAAGTATACAACTGTTTTTTAGATTTCTCTTTCTATACATTGGGAGTTAATTATAACAGTATTATACAAACCGTAGGTTTTTGCGGACAATCAGAGGCGGGTTATGGCCCAAGGTGGGTCAACACACTAATAGGAAGCACACTATCTGTTGGGTCTGCTAGTTGTTATACGGATGCTTCTATTATTAGGCCAGTTATTTATAATAAAGCTGGAGCAAAAGCTATACGAGTGGCACACGCTATTTATGTAGTTAATCCTATTATTTTAGATGCTCAGTACATAGGATATTGTGACAGTAATTCCGGGGAATACGATTCAGTTATTATTGATGCAGAAACCGATACCTGGGATTGGTATTGGGGAGCAACCTTGGTAGGCAGAGGACCTAAGATTTCAAGGTGTTATACCTTCAATTTAAAAATAACCGATGAAGCGGGTAATAATATTGATGGTGCTAAAGTTGAATTAAAAGATATTAATAATAATAATGCTTTCTATATCGAAACCGGTAGAATAATTACTACAATGTCACAAGGAGAATTAGATGATTTTAGACCCTCAGTAGATGGATATAATATCGGTGATTACGCTAAAGTAGGCTGTGAAATAGTTAAAATTGTTTCAGGAAGTTATTCAACTTTTACAGTAGATAGAGGACAGCTCGGTACAGATGATAACCTCCAAAATTCAAGACAATTATTTAAGAATCATCTTTATCTTAATTCAGATACAAATGGAGTTATCAGTGAAACAGTTATTGAAACAAATAATTATAAAAACGAATCCGGTAGTTTACCTGGCATTACTGCTGAAACAGATTACAACCCATTTACTTTAACAATTAAGAAAAAGGGTTATGATACTTATAAGAAAACAGTTACTATAGACGATAAAATAGATTGGGTTATACGATTAAAGAGAAGTAAAATAAATATAGATCAGGGGGTGATATAATGAGATTTGCATCAACAGAAAACCCTTTTATATGGGTAAAGTTTAATACGGGAGATACAGCAACTATAACAATTTATTATGCTTCGGATAATAGCGTAATTATAAATGCTGCAGCTATGAGTGAGTTGGGGATCACAGGATATTTTAAATATAACTTTGATCCTAGTCCAACAGGATTAACTAATTATTTTTATGTAGCATCTACAGATACTGAAGAGCAGGCAGGGGCGTTTACCTTGGGCGGATATCCTGACGATATATTGAGTGATACCAACGAGTTACAAACAAACCAAAATAATTGGACAACTGCAACTGGCTTTGCTGTACCAAATGAATATGATACAGAGTTGGCAGCTATAACAGAAGACACTGAAAGAATAGCTTATCTCAGCTCAGGAACAACAGCAACAAGTGTTGTAGCAAGAGCAGCAGTTATAACGGCTGGAGTTGAAACAAACGACTATACAGTAACAAAAGAGCTTGATACTGTTGTACATACAATAACACAATCAGGTGGAGTTATAGATTTTTACTATCAGTTTAATGTCGGTGCTAATGGTGTGCCTGTGAGCATTGTTTGGGAAGGTTATGCTAATAATAAGAGCGATAACTTTTCTATATTTGCTTGGAATTGGGACGACGGAAGCTGGGATCAAGTAGGCTCTTTTATCGGTATAAATGGAACAGACATAATAAAAACAACATTCAGTTTGACAATCGGACATGTTGGGACTGGAAGTAATCAAGGTGAAGTTGAAATTAGGGGTTATAGTACAGATGGCATTAGTGTAAGTGTTGATAGAATACTGTGCTCTTATGCAACTATTTACCAATCAGTTGGTTATGCTAAAGGGTCAGTTTGGTTTGATAGCTCTGTTGATAATGAAAATACTGTAAGCTATATCGACGGTGTTGCAGACAACCCCGTATCTACAGTAACAGCAGCTTTAACCATTTCTAGTCAAACTAATATTAAAAGTTATGAGGTTACAAACGGATCACTTGTTGTACTACCATCTAACTGTGATAACTTTACTGCTAATGGGTATGAGTGGGATTGTGATCTAAATAATCAATCTTGTAACAATACTTTCTTCGCCGGGGCAAATGTTTCAGGAACCTGTACGGGAGACGGTACTACATTTAAACAATGTACTTTATGTAGTATAACTGCAGAAGATATACACGCTTATAATTGTGCTTTGTGCGGCGAACTAAACTTATCGGCTGGTGGAGGATACTCATTTGATAACTGCTTCAGTATAATGACAGGAGAAGACCTCCCCGTTATAAATGTTATATCGGTCGATATTGTCAGTGTAAAGATGAGACATTATTCTGGTGGAATTATTATAAAGAATTTAAAAGATGGGGACAATTTTAATCTTGATGGGCAGGGGCAACTGGTTATAGATTCTAGCTGTACTGGAGGCTCAATAACGATTAGAGGGAGTTTTACTATAACAGATAACACGGTGAGTGGTTTTGTTGCCGGCGGGGGAGAAATTATTGATGACGCTAGATATGAAATTAGTAAAGTATCGGCCGCAACCAATCAAGCAATTATAGATGGAGCCCTTACAGACAATATAGTAACTGCTATAGAGAATTCAGTTACAGAAGGTACACTAACAAATATACAAATGAAGAGAATAATGTTTGCTGCCTTGGCCGGACTATGCAGTGGTGGTGGATCCGAGTTAGTTAACTTTAGAGATCTGGCTGACTCAAAAAATAGAATAAGTGCAACCGTGGATGATAGTGGTAATAGGTTTAGTATTAACCTAGATGGAGACGAATAATGTATTTACATGCACCGACAAACAGTCAACCTGTAAACTATTGGCCTTTCGGTTGGCGGATTATTGTGTTTTATACTTTTTGTAGTAAAGACAGGCAGTTAAACTATTTTACTGATACAATCATCTTTCATCATGTTGCAAAAGATGTTGCATAATATAATAAAAGGAGCCAACTATGGACTTTAAAGGCACAAAACAAATAACACTAAGAAGTGGGGCCGCAGATAATAAATATAATTTTATAATTGCTGCAGCAGAAACAGAGACCGGTATAGGGTCTATACCTTACGGTACTACTATAGCTAGTGCGGCGGTGGAAACAGTAGATACTAATGGTGTAGTTGTCGAGTCTTTCTGTACTATAATAACCACAGCTGCTAATAAAATTACGGTGGGTTTAGATTATCCCTCGACCGGAGCAGGATTATATTCAATAATATTTACCTTAACTTTAAATACCGGCGATATATGGATTAAAAACTTCGATAGAATAAGAGCGTTATAAAATTAATGGAGGTATGATCAATGGAAGATACTAATTCTAAAGAAGCAGAAGATAGGGAGTTTTATTTCGTGGCTAAAACCGAAGACCTTAGTTTTGAAGGTGAAAAGGGTCCTCATCTTTAAACAACAAACAACATTGTGGAGACTCAATTGTGCTTGATTATATAGAAGAGCGACTAGTCGAATTCAGTGTAAGTATAATATTATTCTGTAATTGTTTCTTTATCAGGTTAGGTAAGAATAAACTTAACTCACTAGAAGAGGAGATTAAAGAGGAGCAGGAGAAAAATTGTACAACAGCAGAAAGATTAAGTGTGATCGAGGGAAAGTTAGATATTATAATCGACAAAATATTATAGAATATCTTGGTCTGCGTCCCCCTCAGGCCATAATAAAAGAGGCTCTTTTACTGTAAAAAGTATTAGGGCTTTTTTTATGTGGATGAATAATGTATCCGCCGTATAGTTAGGTAGAGGTTTTTTTAATTAAAATAAAATAATAGGAGGAAACGTGGATAAACACGAATTAAAAGTTATAGAGGAATTTGAGAATTTAATACCGGCTTTAACAACCGAAGAGTTTAGTTTATTAGAAAAGAGTGTTTTAGAGGAGGGCATTAGAGAGCCTTTAATTGTTTGGGGTGAGACACTTGTTGATGGTCATAATCGTTATAAGATTGCTAAAAAACATAACTTAGAATTCAAAACAATATCAAAAGATTTCGATACCTTTGATGAAGTTAAACTTTGGATTATACAAAACCAGCTTGGGCGTAGAAATATAATTACATATGTTAGAGGTGAATTGGGTTTGGAGATGAAGGAGTTGTTGTCGAAGATTGGTAAAGATAAACAAGGTACACGGACTGACCTTTGTCAGAATTCTGACAAATGTATACCACACGATACAAAAAAAATAATAGCAGAGAAAACTGGTATTTCTCATGACACTATAAGTAGAATCGAGAAAATCAAAGCAGTGGCTGATGAAGAAACTTTAGATAAATTACGAGCAGGTGATACTACCATTAATAAAGTATACAATCAAATAAAGAATGAGGATAAACAGAAAGAGATTCTTTCAGCAGAAGCAGAGGTAGCAGAAGAATACACAAACGATATAATTGAGTCACGATTATTCAAGTCATCTTATGAGAGTTTTAGTACAGTATGTGATTTGTTAATAACTGATCCCCCATATTCTACTGATATAGATGACATAAATGAGTTTGTTAAATGGCTACCAGAAAAGTTATCTTATGTGAAAGAAACAGGTTCTGCTTTTATTTTTGTAGGTGCTTATCCAGAAGAGTTAAACGCTTATTTAAATGTAGCGATGCCTACACAAGTATTGGTGTGGACTTACAGAAATACATTAGGTAAATCTCCAAAGAATAAATATAAATTAAATTGGCAGGCTATTTTGTATTACAGAATGCCGAAAGCTCCTGAATTAAATTGCTCAATAACAAATGAGTTATGGGCAGTGCATGATGTTAACGCTCCCGATGGTCGTCAAAATAATCGTCATCATATGTGGCAGAAACCTTTACCTTTGTTGGAGCGTTTAATCAGGCATACAACTAAGAAGGGTGACACTGTTTTCGATTGCTTTGCTGGTACTGGTACATCATTAGTAGCCGCTACTAAGTTAGGTAGATTTGCAGTTGGTTGTGAAATAGATCAGGATATGATTGATATAGCAGTTAAAAGAGGTGTTAACTATGAGTACAAAAAACAACAGCTTTGATATTGATTTTAAGAACGCTGCTAATAGTTTTGGGTTGATCAGAGAGCCTTTAGAAAGATTGATCGGCGGCAAAATATATTCTCTTGAAAAAGATAGTAGTAATATAACACTATTAGATATCAAATATGGATATGATTTAATACAAAACATAAATAGTAAAAAGTATGGTATAGCAAGTAGAATACAACCAACTCAAAAATCATGGGATACATTTACAATCAGATATAAAAGGGCAAATGGTTCTGAAACAGAGTATATAAAAAGAATACATGAAATAGCTGTGGACGGTGTTTATCCAAAATGGACGAGTCAGGCTTATGTTGATCTTGGTAGCAATAAATTAATATCTATCGCTGCTATTGAAACAAAGGCTCTATATGAGAAGGTGGCAGCTTTTAAACACAATAATAGTTTATCCACTAATTATAAGAACAGTGTTTATATCAATAAGAACACAGTAGATAATAATTCTTTTATAGTCGTTAAGTGGTCATTCTTATGTGATTTTATAAAAATTTATAGAGAACATTGTTACACTATATGATTATATTATTACTATGTTTGAAGGTAATGTTGCATGACACCTTGCGGAATTAATTCTGCAAGGTTGGACCTTTGGCAACATTGCCAAAACAGAATACGAGTATTTCACTAGTATCTATACAAGGATAAGGCTTAACAATAGATCGTCGCTTCTAGGGGCCTTTACGGACGCCTGAGAGACATTTAACCACAATAGGAGAAAGTTATAATGAGTAGGATACTTTTAAGTTTAGACATCTCAGCTGCCTCAACTGGTTATGCCGTTAAATTTCAAAATAAACTAGAGTTTGGATTGATAAAGACGACGAACAAAAGCACGGAAGGTGAAAGGTTGGTGTTATTCAGAAATGAGTTGATAAACATTTTATCGAAATACCGCCCCACGCACATAGTGATGGAGGATATTTTCGGCGGGCGGAATATGAAAACATTAAAATTATTAGCTAAATTTTCAGGAGTTGCTCAAGAATGTAATAAAGCATTCACTGGTATAGATACCGAAATAATGCATACGAGTACAGTTCGGGCATATTTCAAGGTTAAAACGAAAAGGGAAATTTTTGATGAGGTAATTTCTTTACTCGGTTGGGAAGATAAAGAGTGGTCATTTAATAAGTATAACGATATAACTGACGCTATATCCCAATTAATTTGTTATGAAAATAGACTCAATTAACTAACTTCTGTAATAAATAGAAGCAGAAGTTTATCTGCATCAAAAATAAATAGGAGAAATAAAAATGAATAAAATGATAACAATTGAAAGTAAAGAGTTTGGTAGTATTAGAGTAATTGATGTTGACGGTAAAGCTTGGGGGGGGGAAAAGAAATAACTTGTGAATGTTGTAATAAAAAGACCTACATTATTTACATTACTAGAAACCATAAAAAGCTATGTAGTGAATGTGAAGATAAAAGGAGATTAGATGATATACTCCATTTACAAATTCATAGACAACAGAAACAGACCTTACTATGTAGGACAAACAAATAATATAGTAAGAAGACAGAGAGAGCATAAAGAAGCTATATTACACGGTAACCAATTACCTAAATATAAAAAGGCCAGGAGGTTAATGAATAACGGTATCGCTTTTAAAATGGTTACTATACGTAAAACTAACACTAGAAAGAAAGCACGTAAACTAGAAAAACACTTCATCAAGAAATATAGAAAAGACGGATACAAGTTAACTAACTGTATATGATACTATAATACTATAGTACAGTACGATACTAATACTAATACTAGTGTACTGTACTATATATTATTTATAACGATAACAATTGTTTACTTAGGTTTTTCTTTCTTTGAATTCTTTTCTGTAATATATTATAATTTAAATTCTTATCTCTTGCTGCAGCGGCTAAACTTCTATAATTAATCATAGAATCGTAATCATCTTCTCCTAATAACTCTTTAAGTTTGTCTATTATTTCTGTATCAATACTATCACCTACTTCTACTATCTCTTCACTACCTAGTCTATCGATATCTATATCATCATCAATAACTTTATTTTCAATAGTATTTTTATTAATCATTTTTCTTAGTACCGCCGTTAAAAACTTTCTTAGCTCTTTAAAATCACTAACATTTGGTTGTTGCTCTAAAATAGCCAATCTAAGGTCTTGTTTTACGTCGTCAACGCTGTAATAAGATAAATCAGCTAAATAAGCGACACGTCTTCTTAGAAATGCTGTTTTATAATAAATATCTTCAAAGCTGTATTCGTGTTTCATAAACCCCTCCTTAAATTTACTATTATACGATACTATTTCTCTTTTAAATCCTGCTTTATCTTATGTAAGAGTTGTGCGGCCCACTCGGTTATTATACTCACTTTTTCTAAACTGCCATCATCATTCAGAATCACAACACGGTCTTTATCCTCATCTTCAACATGCTCTGATAAGGTTTTGTCACAATCACTGTAACCTAAATGATCACAAATGTCTCCTGCTACTGCCCACCAACCTGTACCGTCATTAATTATTCTAACATCACTTATATATTTAACCTTGTAAACCGTTGCTTTTTTCATATTACCCCCTATTATCCTGTTACAATACTATTAATTTACGCTCAACACTGTGAATGTTTGTTAATGACCGTGGTGTCTTTGGTGGCAGTCCTCACATAAAACTATCAAGTCGTTTGGACGCTCGTGCCCCCTTCGTGTATAATTTCTATGATGGCAATTTAATTGGCCGCCATTATTACAAAGTGCACAAGTAAACCCAGCCCTTCTATATGCTCTAGTCCTTATTTCTTTCCATTCAGGTGTTTGTAAATACTCTTTATATGTCATATCATCTAATTCTTTTCGTCTAATTTTATAATTAGCCTGTCTAATTTCATTCTCCATATCCCAACGCTTCGAATATTCTGAATCCTCCTTCTCCGTTATTTTTTGTTGAGACACCTCACACCCATCACATAATCTAGGAGCTTGAGTTGTTTTGTTTCTTTTGTATATGAAAATCTCACCACAACCTTCACATATAGACTCAGCGTCTTTTTTAAGTAAGTCAAGAGTTTTGTGGTGACTGAACCCAAGAGCCTCCTTTATATATCTAAATTGTATATAACCATCATGGTATAAAAATTTAATAGTCTCTATATCATCTCCTGAGATATTAGGTTTAGTTAGTAAACTATTTATAAATAAATCTATCCTGTTTTCCGCCTCTTGTTTGCGTTCTATAAGCTCATAAATGTCCATTATCAATCTCCTATTAATTTAGCGTAACAATTATTATTATGTTAAAGATATTTTATCGTTCTTCCAGGCCGTTTCTTTTAGTAAGGACGGCTTTCTCAATACTATTATTTTCCATCAGTACTCCATTGTTTCTTGATAAAGCCAGTTTTTAGCTCTTTTAGTTTTAGAAAACCACTCAATCTCGTAAGAACGAGAGATAGAGAGGAAGAGAGAGTCAGCCGTAAACTACTGAATTTATTAACGATACACCCGAATTGGGTCCATTGGTGAACTACCGTGTTATCAAATATGGACCTCATGGTTGTAAATACGATACACATACTTACATATATGGACAATAACTTTATTCTAATCATCGGTATAAAATTTGTTTTGTCCTGCATCATTAACCTCTCCAACAATATATATAACTTTATCTTTATACCCTTCAACTGAGCACTTCTCTTTTTTAATTGCTCCCATATCGACCCACTTTTTAAATGCTCTAAATGCTGTCGGTTTAGTTATATTGAATATCTCCGCTAACATAGATATATTCCCCTGCCATGCTATTTTTTTCTGTTTAGTATAGTAATGATAATACAAACGAAGGGGATCTTCTTGTTTTATAGACTTCACTGCTTTATCTCTAATATACAGGAATAATATAGGTGAAACATTCATTGCGTCTTGAAATCCTTTCTTTGATAAAATTCCCATCTCAAACCTCACTGATCCATTTAAATTTAATTTCTTATGTCCTGCTTCCCGTCTAAATAAATTAGTATTCTCGCTAGCTTTTTTCTTTTCATCCTTTCGTCCTTTTCTTATTTGTTTGTTTTGACTCTGCAAATACTCATCATACTGTTTTTTACCATGTGTATTATCGAGATATGAATGTTTCTCGATAAACTCCTCATAACTTTCAATCTCTTTAGTTTTGGTCTTATATTCTTTTTCATAACACTCTTTCGACCAATTCCCATCATCTCTATCGTGGTATCGTAACCAGTGTTCATATTCCATCATTATTATTATCTCCTATGTAGTTATTTAAGGCGGGGCAGGTGTCTCATAGGCACACCTACCCTTTATAACCGTCGTCGCCTTATTTAATTATTTTTCCCTCTATTTATAAGGCAGGATAGTTTATTCATTGTCTCTTGATATAAATATATACCGCGATCCTGTTTTGTCGAAAAGTTTCCAATTATTTATATATCTTTCATTGAGAAAGCTCTCTTCTTCTCGTGCAGTTATTAATCTCTCTAGTTGAATTACTGAAAAAATATAATCATTGTTTACCTTCTTGCTCCTCGAGGTCGGTTTCGTAGTTTTCGTTGTCTTTTTTTTCAATTTATTTACTCCTTTTTATATGGCCCTAATCGTTGTTTAGTTGTTTATGCATACCATAGTATACCCCTAGTAAATAGTCGTGTCTGTACGCTTCTGTACACTCTCCTACGACCACTCTATACTGTTTCTACGCATACGCTACGAATCATCACTGACCCGTATTCTTCTCTCCACTATAAAATCCAAAATATCTTTCACAATATATACTCTTTCTGTTTTCGATAGTCTACAAAATGCTAATCCTGCTTTTCTATATTTAGCTATAATTATTTTATTAACCCCTAGTATTTCGATTAGTTCTTCCTCTGTTAGGATGTCGGCCATTGTTTTCTTCCTCCTCAATAATTAACTCTGTTAACTTCCTTAACAATACTAAATGCTCGGTTAAACTTAGCTTGTCCAAATATTTTGCAACTGTTATTTTTTTAGACACTACCATACTTTTTGACATACTGTCTCCCATTATTCGATTGTTGCTGCACATTTCTCTAACTTCTCCTCCCAATGAATTTTATTATGGCATTTCCGGCAGATTGTTACTCCTACATTTACGTCATACAATACTTCAGGTTTATCTATAATTTCTAGTAAATCGATTAAATGATGTACGCTGTTTCCTTTTTTATTACACATAACACACGTATGATTATCACGTGCCAATACTTTCTCCCTCCACTCCCGATATGGTTTTTTTCTTTGAATTTTACCACGTGCTTTTTTATATGTTCCACCTTTATTATTCATCATAATCGGTAAGCAGACATCACAGAAGTGTCTTGGTATATATTTATTTTTGCTAATGAATACTTTACCACAGCCTTCACAAATAGTTTCATTTGTTTTTTTTTCATAACCGATACTTTCGTAATAATTTAACACGCTTTCAGTTATTTTCTTTTTGGTGGCTTCGTCGTGTTTATACCCTGTTTTACTAGCCGATATTTTAGCCTTCGATTCGTCAGATAATTTATGGCCTTTGGGACGTCCTACTTTTCTTTTTGTTTCCATAATAAATTACTCCTTTATATTTTCATTTACGATACTTTTTCTAATATAGAATACAATACTTTCACCAATACGAGCACGATACTTTTTCGTTTTTAAAAAATCGAGGTACACGTCTTTTGCTCGGACACATACCCCGATACTTTCTCGTTTACTTCCACTCCTCTAATTGTTTCTGTAATTGTCCCTTATAAACTTCTTCTTCTTTTTCAATATATTTAAAGGTGTGATGTCCTACCCCCCTTTCATCGGTAAAACTACTTACTCCTTCATATTCTGCGTCAGACTCTTTAATACTTAATTCTCTCATTATTTTTTCTAACACTTCTTTTTCGTGCTCCTTTTTCTCATTTCTCATTTCTACTAACTCTGCGTTTATTCTTTTCTCTTCTAAACACGCGTTACATAACCTGTCCGATACTTTTGAGGTTACTCCGCCTTTTTCTACGTACATGTTACATAATTCATCTAACAACTCTTCTTTCTTTAATTTCATAACTTTTAATTTGTCTGTCATTTTCATTTCTAATTCATTTTCTAACTCATTTCTCATCGTCATGTCCATAATTTTTGCTCCTTCTAATTTAATAGTACAATACTTTTTCGCTTTTAAAAAATCGATATACGATACTTTCTCCAATATAATGAATAGGATACTTTTGCTAACATAGGGCATAATACTCTTCACCCTCTAGGGGGCCGGCGAGGCATCTATATGACGCCCACACCGGCAATTTAATTTAATACACTTCTTCAACAACAATGTCGTAACGTTTGTCTTCTAAAATCAAATCATACCCTTTATACTCTGCATAAATAATTGTCGGGTGGTACTCATGTAATTTCATATACTCTTTAACTTCTATAATGTCAATGTTTTCATCATACTCGCTGTCTTCAACATAACCACTTAGCTCGTAACCACAATTTATATTGTTTTCTTTCAAAAAATCTTCTAATGCCAATACTTTTCGCATGTCTTCAAAAAAATCACTATGTTTGTTTTTCAGAGCATAACAATCTGCGACAGTACAATCACTATGACCATAATTTTCATTCGCTTCACACGCCTTTTTTGTCTTTATTTCGCTTTCATCAAATCCGATAATTATTTCTTCTTTAACTGTATGGTCATATATTTTAAACTTTCTAATTTTACTCATTTTTTAATCTCCTGTTTATTTTATTTTATTTGCATACACGATACTTTTTGTCTCTCGAAAATCGATATACGATACTCTAAAAATCGAGGTACAATACTTTCTCCAATATAATATACGATACTTTTTCTAATACGGGGCATAACACTCGCCCCTCTAAGGGGCCGGGGGCGGCGTCCATATATGGGCGTCCCCCCGGCAACACTTTATACGACTACGCGGCAACACACCGCCATACGTTTTTAAGGGCTTTTATGGCACCAAAACCAACCGGCGGCGTCTCCACATAAGGCTCCAGGTCCTCGTCTAAGTCGTCCCAACCAACTGCCACCTCAACCTCCTCAACCTCAACAACCACATCGTCGGTCCGCACATCGTTTACAACAATGTCGCATTTCGGATACTCAACACACGTGACCAACACGCGGCTCGTCGGGGTCCAATACATGTCCTCCGGGCATAAACACTCCCCAGTCTCCTCAAACAAACACTCCTCGGGCCATAAACAACTGTCGTCGTAACCAACACCCCTCACACAACACGCCTTCTTTGTTACAACATACTTCTCATCAACACTAAAACTTTGTCCACAATCGTCGCCTTCTTTTAAAACTTTAAATTTCTTCATCATCTTTTTTTTCTCCTAATTTAATTTAATTTATATAATACTTTCTCGTTACACGGCCATACACTTTGCTAAACTATAATTGACCATAACAAACGTAACAACCGCAACACTCGTTAAAACCGTAATTATAAAAACATCTATAATGTTGAAACCTCTTTCATCTTTTCTGCTGTACGCTCTCTCTGTACACCTACCCACTTTCGCTAATTCTTCACGTAATTCTTTTGCTCTTTCTCTTTCTTTTTTGCTTTTAAATAATTTCATAATTTCTCCTAATTTTTTTCTTTTCTATATATAATATAATCACTATACCACCTTTGTCAAGTACCCAATTGAAAAAAAACACAATTTAATCAATTGAATATTTCTCCCTATATACCTTTAATGGTTACATTAATACCCCATATACACCTAAAACCGCCGTAACCCACCGTTATAATTAGATAAACGGCCACTTTGGCTCAATTTTCACTGAATCATATTCATTAATTAAATTTCATTTATTTTCATTTATTTTATAACTACCTGATATAATTGGATATATATTTTCACTTATTTTCATAAATATAAATATAACTGCTTACTGTTTCAAATATAATAGATATACTATAACTATACTATAACTATAATAATTGTACTATAGACTATACGCCTGTACTCCACTGCCCCAATTTTAGCCCGGGCGGGAGAATAAAAATATCACATCAATGCATCAATAATACATAACTATAGACTATAAACTATAAACCCACTATACTATACCCCTACATACCGCCTCATAGACTATATATACTATAGACTATAATAACTATAACTATAACGTGGCTTTATACTATACTATACGCCTGCGTAACTGCATACTGTTTCATAGACTATAACTATAGACTATAGATATAACTATATACTATAGATATATATATATATATATATGGTGCATATACGGTACTGCTATACTGGTTTATAACTATATACTATACTATACCGTGGTGGTACTGGTCTATAACAAATATAATAGATATAACTGCTCACTGTTTCAAATATAATAATAACTATATACTATACTATAGATATAATATTTATAAACTTCTTTTTGGATCCCGTGTTAAACTCACTATAATATATGACTACAAAAGAAAATTCCCGTTTCAATTGGTCGATTGTTACATCATATTATATTATATTATATTACTATAGCATGGTGTTACGGTATACGCCTATACATATTATATTACGGTATAGTATATTACTATAGTATAGTATAGTATAGTCTATAGTTACGGTATACGCCCGTATACGTGGTCTCTCTCTATGTATATGCATAGGTGTATAGGGCCTCCTCTTTGTACA
>Ga0190313_1000229_pt1 | contig 35791 bp, 28 predicted proteins | sample 4870071011_MG_FD_169989 | JGI IMG/M metagenome (GOLD analysis project Ga0190313, IMG submission 169989) | Hydrothermal vent sediment bacterial communities from Southern Trench, Guaymas Basin, Mexico - 4870-07-10-11_MG | ecosystem: Environmental > Aquatic > Marine > Hydrothermal vents > Sediment ... | reverse complement strand
ATTATAGGTGGTAAGATAGAAAATGGGGGGAGGGATATAATCATGGCGTACGAAAGGTATGTGAGTGGAAAACGGCCCATAGTGAACTCCGAAAAAGGATGTGGTCGTGTTGGGCATATGCTTTGATGTGTCTCATGGGGTTAGAGCCGACTACGCTAGGCTTAAAATATTATTATATGGCAACCAATACGTCTGGACTCCCATCGCCTACCCAACCCAGAGGACCTTTTCTGCCCATCTTGATATTGATTACTGGTCTGATTACCAGTTGGACTTCAAGGTTGAGATCAAGACAATTGACACCAACGGAAACGTGATGACCGTCACACAGACAGTTTCCTCGGCATGGTTTGGTCTGCTGAAAGACGTATGGAATGCTATCGTAGAATTCTTCAAAACCGTGAAGGAGAAGGCCCTGGAGGTTTTGGATGCGTTGGTGGACTGGGTGGTGGAGAAGGTTAAGGCTGCGTATGCTTCGGTTGTTAATGCTATAAAGAGTGCGGTAAGGGGTGTTTTGGAGAGTTATAGGAATTTGTTGGTGGTGGTTGGTGGTTGGTTGGAGAGTGCGGTTGGTTCGGCTAGTTCTACGAGTGGTTTTGAGTCTGTGGGCCGTGAGAGATATGAGGGGGTTGATGTTAAGAGAGCGGTCAGAGCGATGAGTTTTGTTGGGGACATCTTGGAGGCGATAGAAGAGTTTATAGCTGTTGAGATAGAGATTGCGATGGTAGCGATGGGTGTGTTTATGGCTGCTATGGCGGTGATGATAACGGTGAAAGCGGCTACGTTGGGGATTGGTGCGTTTGTTTCCAGCATATTGTACCAGAAAGTTTTGAAAGAGTTGTTGTTCAGTATGGTGTTAAATGCCGCTGTGATGGGGACTTTTTACGAGTTGTCTGGTCTGTTCCGGGAGGGTGAGGAACCAGACAAGGGCCTGGCAGCGATAGTGGGCTTTTTAGGAATAACCGGCAGCGCCGTGGAAAAACTCTACACAATAGGAGACGCCTTCCTAGACGCAATACAACGCAAAACAGGACTAATAGGATATTACATAGGCATCTTCCTCGCATTCACAGGCATACTAACAGAAGCAGCAACAAGCACACTGAGCGGAGACTTACTTAAATGGGCTGAGCTGGCGGCGATAATTATCTCTGTGATCGGACTGGCGCAGGCGTTGTGGAAGCTGGGGAAGGATTTAACAACAAAAACTCATGAGGAAGCATCGCCGCTTGTTACAGGTATAGAAATAGCAATAGGTTCTTGTGGTTTAGTGAGCGCTATAGTTAAGTATTTGCATGATAATGGGGGTGCGTGATATGGGGGAGATATATAGATTCACATTGCCATATCCGTGGAAACGCTATCTCCGTGGAGTATATTTGATCAATTTCTTAGCCTATTTATTAGCGATAATTTTAAGTTGGAATTCTTTTATCAGAATAGAAAATCCGCCGCATTGGTATTCTTTCTGGTCAAGTTTGGTGGCAGTGGGAATTATTGTGATTGCTCTTACTTTTTTGTTCCGTTACGTGGCATTAAATTTAGACAAGATAAAAGCGCCAATAGAGGTGTGGGTAGATGAGTATGCAGTGCATTTCAGGAAAGGAAGCATAAATAAGGAATTAAAGATGGATGGTTTAAAAACGGTGAGAGTAGTACTGAATGATAAGAAAGTACTGGTTGAGACGAATTATGTAAAAGACAAAGACTGGAAAAGAGGGTGGGTTGTTGGATTTAAAAGAAAAAATGAACTTGCAGGTGCGAATTATAAGGAATTCATAGAGAAAGTCTTTTTACCGTTTACAGAAGTGGTGATAGAAAGGTTGAAGGAGTTGAACCCGGGGATAGAGGTGATGATGGTGGATGAGAGGAAAAAATACAAGTAAAACAGATGTTGTAGCGACGCATGTTATTTCCACTCGCGGACTGATATATTTGATGGAAAGGGAGCAATCTCTTGGATTGAAGAGGTTCTTGGAGGGATATCTATGGCCATCTCGGGTTGCCTCGCATATAATTATTACCACAAAAAAGGGTGTTTTAATTGCCTGAACATAATATGAAAAGAGGAGAGATTATATATAAAGAAAACACCAGAAGACGAACTTTGTTTTTTTGTATAGTCTTTTTAATTCTTGCTCTTTTAGCGTTGTTCCTATCTTTTTCCTTCTTTAAAGGTGCGTCAGAGGGATTTAGCACATGGCTAAAAGACGATTTTTCTCATTTTATAGCATCTATTATCATCTTTATTATTTCGGTTTATGGTGTGTTTTATTGGCTTCCTTATACCGATTTAATAATAACTGAAAAAGGTGTTGTTCTTCCTCAAAGAACCGTTCTCCAACTACTCAAAAATGAAAGGGTTTTTATTCGTTTTGTAGATATGAAAAGCATAGAATTCATGAAATCCCGTACCGGCCATAAAAGCGGCAGAAGATTCAAGATTACCACAGAAAATAATAGTTATTTGTTGATGTGGGACAGCCTGTCACGTCCAAAAAAGGTCTATTACCTGATCAAAAAGGGCATAGAAAAAGGCAAACTTGACCCGGGAGTTCTCAGGGAAATAGATATCGGAATGAGGCGGTCTAGAAGGAAACTTTTGCAGGGGAAGAAGAGGCGACGGTAACCTTTTTCTCCCCGTATTTTTTGTTGGTGGGTTGAAGAAATATTTGCTGGCGTAGCGACTGCAATAGCCCTTTATCAATATAACAAATTCTTTAACTGCTAATAAAAATATGTGGCGTTGGTGGTTTGTTTGGACAAAAGAAAGCTGGTATATAAGGAAAATACGAGAAGTAAACTCCAAAAAGAAGGGTGGAAAAGCTTGTTTTTAGGTATACTTTTTCTGTCAGCAAGTATTTTTGTCATTTCTGGACAAATAGGACTCCTCCCGACAAGAAATTTAGGGGAAATCCCCAACACGTTCGCAATGATTATATCGTGGGCGCTTTTTCTATTTGGATTGTTTATTGGAACACTTGGAATAATCTCTTCCATCTATGCTTTCTTTGCTTTTTCGGATTTAAAAATATATAATGACGGCATTAGTTTTCCCGATAGGGGGCTAATGAAAGCTTTTCGCAGAGAAGAGAATTTTGTGCCTTTTTCAATGATAAAAGATGTTATGGTTGTGAAGATTATGAAAACTACTTATATAAAAGTTGAATTAAAAGATGGAAAAACAGAATTGATAGAAGAAAGGAAACTAATCAACCCTAAGAAAGTTTTTAAATTTATAAAGGAAGGTATTGATATGCAAATTGAGCGATGATCATATCAGTGATGTTGTGGTGGTTTTTGGCTGTGGGAGGAGTGTTTTTTTGTTTAGGTAGAGAAAAAGGGGTCTCCTCCGGTGGTAACCTTTTTCTCATGGAACCCTATCTATCTCCATAAAGCTATGAACCGGGGAGAGGGAAAATGATGGAACAGAAAACACCCAGTAAGAAACTCCGCATAGGAGTACTTGCATCCGGCAGGGGGTCAAACTTTCAGGCGATAATAGACAGAGTTGAGTCCGGAGACCTCCCGGTGGAAATAGCAGTCCTTGTCTGCAACAACCCTGATGCAGGTGCCATAGAGAGGGCAAGGCGCCATGGGATTCCATGGAAATACATAGACCATCGGGGAAAGCCTAGGGAAGAGTTTGAGAAAGAAATCATAGAAGTTCTGGACAGCCATGGCGTTGAACTGGTGGTCCTCGCAGGTTTCATGCGCATCCTCACACCATTATTCGTGAATCACTATCCCAACAGGATAATAAACATACATCCGGCTCTGCTCCCCTCTTTTCCGGGAACCCACGCCCAGAAAGACGCCCTGGAATATGGTGTCAAGGTGTCCGGTTGTACCGTGCATTTTGTTAACACCGACGTGGACGGCGGCCCCATCATAATACAGCGGTGTGTCCCTGTTTTGGAGGATGACACGGTTGAGACCCTCGCGGCCCGCATCCTCAAAGAAGAGCACAGGGCGCTCCCTGAGGCGATAAAGCTCTTTGCCGAGGGAAGGCTGAGGGTTGAAGGACGGCGTGTGAAGATACTTTCCCGGTAGAGAAGTTTGTAAAATTATCCGGGAGGCATGTCCACCCGATCATATAGGCACATCCACCTGAGCATAGACGCAAGATAAATATACCAAACTGTTCATACAAAGTAACAGGTAAAAGATAACAGGTGAGACGACGGAGGCGATAGGATGAACTACAAGAAGGCGATGGTTAGCGAGTTCATGACCCCCAGGCCCATAGTCTGCGACCCTGAGATGTCCGTCCAGGCGGCGGCGTCTCTTATGACCGAAAAGGGCATCGGGAGTGTGCTAATCGTTGAAGACGGAATTCCTGTTGGGATAGTAACGGAGAGGGATATCATCTCAAAGATAGTCACAAAGGGCGAGGACCCGGCTAAAAAGAAGGTCAGGGACATAATGACCACGCCTGTCATAACGATATCCCCCGATGCGGACATAAACACCGCTGCCTCCCTGATGGCCAGGAGAAACATACGCCGCCTCCCCGTGGTCAAAGAGAACACCCTGGTCGGTCTTGTGACGGCCAAGGACATACTCCGTGTGTCCCCGTCTCTTTTTGAGACACTGGACCATCTGCGGGAGATAGCGTATGAGCCGTCGCCGGAGGTTGCCTCGCTGGCGGGGTACTGTGAGAGCTGTGGACGCTACAGCACCGACCTGATAGAGGTCAACGGTCAGCTCCTCTGTGAAGATTGCAGGTTGGATTAGTGCTGGCGTCCACTCCCCGCCTGTATCCTCTCCGCCCTTCCGCCCCCGCCTCTTTTTCACACAAACTGTTTTTATACCCCTATTTTTTTCGGGTATTGTCATGTTTGAAGAAGAGTACAGACTGGACTTCTTCCGCAAAAACGGTTTCGTCCGGAAGGTGTGCAAAAGGTGTGGCTCCGCTTTCTGGACAAAAGACCACGGGCGGGAGACCTGTGGGGACACGCCGTGCGACCCGTATGTGTTCATAGGAAACCCTTTGATGAACCGCCAGTACAGCATGGATGAAATGAGAGATCTCTATCTCAATTTTTTCAAAGAAAGAGGACATGAGATAATCCCACGCAACCCCGTCATAGCCAGATGGAGAGATGATGTTCTTCTCGTCAACGCGTCCATATACGACTTCCAGCCCCACGTAACATCCGGTCTTGTTCCACCCCCCGCCAACCCTCTGACCATATCCCAGCCCTGTATAAGAATGACGGACCTCGACAGCGTTGGACGGACAGGCAAGCACATAAGCAGTTTTGAGATGATGGCCCACCACGCATTCAATTACCCGGACAGAGAGGTTTACTGGAAAGAAGAGACAGTGACGTACTGTCATGAACTCCTCACAGAGACGCTTGGGATAGACGAATCGCTGATAACTTACAAAGAACATCCATGGGTGGGGGGAGGGAACGCCGGCCCATCGCTGGAGGTGATAGTGGGCGGCCTGGAACTCGCCACGCTGGTATTTATGAATCTGCGCAGAGACCCAAACGGGAGCATAGAGCTGGACGGTGAGCGGTACAGCGAAATGGACGTCAGGGTGGTTGATACCGGCTATGGCCTTGAGCGTTTTGTCTGGGCATCTCAGGGCACACCCACGATATACGAGGCGGTTTTTCCGGGCATGGTTGAAAAGATAATGGACCTGGCCAGTGTGTCCAGGGAGACGGGAGACGAGCGTCTCGGGAGGATATTGTCGGAACACGCGATCCTGGCAGGGATGATGGACGTTTCCACAGGCACGAGTATGGAAGACCTCCGTGCAACCCTGGCCAGACGGTTGCACGAGAGAGGCATAGAGATATCCCCCAAAGAACTTGCCAGGATACTTGAGCCTCTTGAAAACGTTTACATAATAACGGACCACACCAAGACGATAGCCCTCATGCTCTCTGATGGAATAGTGCCCAGCAATGTCAAAGCTGGCTATCTGGCCCGGCTGCTCATCCGGCGGACCCTGCGTTTGATGGAGGAGATGGGAATAGAAGAGCCACTCTCAACCCTTGTCCTGTGGCAGCTGGATTACTGGAAAAGCATAATGGACACGTCCACAAGGGACGTTGTCAGAGAGATGGTTGACCTAGAGGAAGAACGCTACCGCGCAACGGTGACAAAGGGCAGGGGGATCGTGGAAAGAGTGCTGAAAAAAGAGGGAACGATTTCGCCGGAGAAACTCGTTGAACTCTACGACAGCCACGGCCTCCATCCGACGGTGGTGCGCTCTATAGCCAGAGAGATGGGTGTTGAGGTTGACATCCCTGACACGTTCAACGCCCTCCTGGCAGAACGCCAGCGTGCCTGCTCCGGGGAAGAAGATGAAATGGCTGAGAAAGAGTACGACCTGCCGCCCACGAGACCGGTTTATTATGAAAAATCCGACGCCAGAGAGATAGAGGCCAGAGTTATTTACTCAAAAGATGGCGAGGTGGTTCTGGACGCGACACCCTTCTACCCTGAGGGGGGCGGTCAGCCCGCGGACAGGGGCTGGCTGGTAAAGGGGGACACCCGGGCCAGGGTCGTGCACGTGTCCAAACACAGAGACGTGATAGTGCACCACCTGGAAAAACCGGAGCAGGGCGATGCTTTCAGAGAGGGAGACGTTGTTAGGGCTGTGGTGGACTGGGACCTCCGAATGGCACACACCCGCCATCACACCGCCACACACATACTGCTGGGGGTTTTCCGTGAGGTCCTGGGCAAACACGTCTGGCAGGCAGGATCTCAGAACCAGCGTGACTGGGCTCGCCTGGACATAGCCCACTTCCGTCCCATAACCCGGGAGGAGATAAAACGGGTTGAACACCTGGCCAACGAGTATGTGCGTCGCCTCATACCCGTGGAAAAGAAGTGGATGAACAGAGAAGACGCTGAGAAAGAATATGGTTTCCGCCTGTACCAGGGGGGTGCGCCTAAGAGTGCGAAGATAAGGGTGGTGGTGATTCCCGGCCTGGACGCCGAGGGGTGCGGCGGCACCCACGTTGACAACACGGGGGAGGTCGGGTGGATAAAGATACGGAAAACGGAGAGGATACAGGACGGTGTGGAGAGGGTTATATTCTCCGCCGGTCCATCGGCCATAGATTTTGTCCACTGGGAAGAAGACCTGCTCTTTGACAGCGCAAGACGCCTGAGTGTCTCGCCAGAGGTACTCCCCCAGACGGTCTCCAGGTTCTTTGAGGAGTGGAAAAGTCTGCGCAAAGATGTTGAGCGTCTCCGGAAGTACGAGGCTGAATATCTGGCTGAGAGATATTTTTCCAGCGCCGAGGACCTGGGCGATGGCATGTTTTTCGTGGGCGATGTCGTCGGAGAGGACGTTGACATTCAAAAACTCGCCGCCGGGGTCGTTGAGAAAATGGAAAAAAATGGCATGAGCGGCGTGGTGGTTTTTGTGTCCGGGAAAGGAAAGGGTGTCATGGCCCGCACAGGGGGGGTGGGCGTGGACTGTGGCTCTCTGGTGCGTGAGGTGGCTGGAGAAATGGGCGGGGGCGGGGGAGGAAAACCCGACTTCGCGAGGTTCGGTGGAGTGAAAGATCCGGCCGGTTTCATAGAGGCTGTTAGGAGCCGGCTGGTGTCGTAGCCAGTTCTGGGGGCGGTGAAAACATATAAATATGGCCGCCGGAGTTTTGAGAGGGAGGACGTATGAACCTGTTCCCGTGGGCTGCTTTCATACTGGCGTTTGTTTCGGGTTTCATGACCTGGATAGCGAGGTATGTATGGCAGGACAGGAAGAAGACCCAGACATGGGCGGCGATAGGAATAGTTTCAACGATGGCGTTCATGATATGGGCACTTTTCTACTCCGGCCTTTGAGCCCCTTGCGGCTCGCCTATGGGAGAGAATGAGAGGGCCAGGCGGGAGGCGGTGAGTGGCGATGGTTGAGAAGACAAAGCGGTGGACGATTGAAGATGTTCCGGAAGGCCTGCGTGAGTACATCCAGCGTGTCCCATGGCAGAACCCCCTTGTCAGGGTTGAGAGAAAGGAAGACGAGGGGACGGTGGTTTTGATATACAAAAAGAATTTCACACGCTTTGAGAGATGGCTGCATAAGCTTATCGGTGGGCCGGAGTACATAAGGAGACCTCTTGACAGGCCGGGTACAACAATATGGGACCTCTGCGATGGAGAGCACACGATTCTTGACATAGTCAACGAGGTTGAGGAACTCTACCGCGAAGATGTCGCCCCCGCCCTCCCCAGGGTTGCGAAGTTCGTCCAGATGCTGAGGGAGAGGAACCTGGTACTGCTTTTGAAGGAGGGGGAGAGACCCCCGTGGGCGCCCCCTGACAGGGAATCGGAGGTGTCATAGTGGCTCTCTTACGTAGAAGGCGGAGGCGACGCCGTGAAAAAGTCCTCGGCGCTGTTCTGAGATGTCCCCAGTGCGGGAGCACGAACATTTACTATGAGAACGCTCTGATAACCGGATACAAGTATCACTGCGCTGACTGTGACTACGTGGGCGCTTTTATAATAGAAGAGGAGGAGGGAACAGGGTCCGAGGATGATGGAGGGGAAACCAGAGACGGTGGGGATGAAAGGGCGGAGTCGGAGGGGGACTAGAAGAGGGCTCTTTTATTCGAGCTTCCAGTCTTACAGCCGGAGCATTTCTCTCACGCTTTTTCTGGCGTTTTTCACGGTGTCCCTGGCCAGTTCTTTGAGAGCCCACCAGCCGTCTTTTATGTTTCCGCCCACGCCTTCAACTGCCGTCTTGTAAAGCAGGAACACCACCACGAGGAAAAGAACCGGGCCGAGTACGGGAACTGGCTCAGGGATGATGGAGAAATCGGGATATGCCACCAGCACACCCGCAGCCAGTATTCCTGCGAAGGCCTCTCCGGCTATGAGACCGGACGAGTAGAGGATGCCCCTGTTGTGGAGTTTTTCTGAGGCCACATCCTCTTTTCTGTTCTTGCGTCCTATCCTATCAACCACTGCGTGGAGTATCCCTCCGAGCATTATCGGGGTTGAGAGAGTGAAGGGGAGATATATCCCTATTGCGACGGCCAGTATGGGAATGTCAAAGAGGATGAGCAGGACGGCGAGTTCCATCCCGGCCAGAAACATCACGTAGTTCACGGTCCCCCCGAAAACAGCTGTCAGGAGGCCGCTCATGGCCTGTGCCTGCGGTGCCTCAAGACCTGTCCCGGGACCGATCCCATAGCCCCTGTAGAGGAGCATCAGTATCGGGGCTATGACCAGGGCTGTCGCGACGACACCTATCATTTCTCCGAGCTGCAGATATTTTGGGGTTGAGCCGACTATCTGCCCTGTTTTGAAATCCTGCAACACGTCGCCGGCGATGGCCGCAGCACAACAAACGACGGCCCCGACACCCAGAGCGCCGGCCATCCCTGATGGCCCCCTGGCTCCGAGCATCAACAACAGGAGGGATGCAAAAAGAAGTGTGGTTATAGTGACCCCGGATATGGGGTTGTTGCTGCTTCCCACAACCCCGGCCAGGTAGCCGGCTATTGCGGTGAAGAAAAAGGCGGCCACCACCATGACCACGGCTCCGACTCCGGCTATCAGGGCCGAACTGGTGAGATAGAAATACAGTCCTCCGATGGGAATCACGAGTGCCATGGCCACCAGCAGGGACTTGTCAACCGGGAGGTCCTGTTCTGTTCTTGGGACTTCCTTCTTTTCCACGTCGCCGCCCCGGATTGTTTTTATCCCACGCATTGCCTCTCCAAAAGCTCCGCCGACGGACTGGCGGATGGTGAACATGGTCCATATCCCGCCGAACACGATGGCCCCTATGCCGATCCATATGATCTGCTCGTTTTTTATCTGCATAACCACTTCAACCGCTGACATGGTAGATGGGTCTATGCCCGGGTACGAGCCGCTGAAAGCCATGCTGAGAAAGATGGGCAGCACCAGCACCCAGCCGATGACCCCGCCCAGAAAGACGTAGCTGGAGATCCTCGGGCCTATGATGTATCCCACGCTGACAAGTGCGGCGCTGAGGTCTCCTCCCAGATAAAATTTGGCCTTTCCAAGCCCTATGACGCCTTCAACCCTGTCGTGGACCAGGCGAAGGGCTGCGCTGAGCGATTTGTAAAAGAGCCCCACAACAAGGGCTGCGAAAACATATCGGGCGGATGTTCCGCCCTCCCACCCGGCGAAGAGAACCTCCGCCGAGGCCACGCCCTCCGGGTATGGTAGCGCTTCTTCCTCTATGAGTATCCTCCTAAGGCTGATCGTGAAAAGCACTCCCAGCACGCCGCCTATAAGGGCTATGAGCGTGGTTGTGACGTAGTCAAAGTCCTTCCACGCCCCTATAAGAATGAACGCTGGTATGGTGAATATCACACCAGCAGCCAGCGACTCGCCCGCCGATGCCATGGTCTTGGAGAGGTTTGCCTCAAGAATAGTCCCGCCGAAAGCACGGAAAATGGCAAGCGAGATAACCGCTGCCGGGATGGTGGCTGAGACGGTCATTCCCACTTTTAGGCCCAGGTAGGCGTTCGTGGCCGCCATTGCCATGGCCAGGACCGCGCCCACCAGGATCGCCTTTGGCGTGAACTCGGGCACATACCTGTCTGCGGGTATGTAGGGCTCAACAACGTTTTTTTCCGGCGACGAGACACGCTGAGTCATCAGATCAACCACCGGCGCTGTACGCCACCTTAAGGGTTTTGAGTAATAAAACTTCGCCTGTCCCATCAAAGCCTGTACTCAAGTCCCAGCGGGACGTGTCTCACCCAGCCGCCCTTTTCCCCACCGTCCACCACACGCCCCACAACTTTAGCATTTTCTCCCATGTCCCGCAGCGTTCCCACCACATTATCTGCTTCTTCCGGGGAGACCGCAAGCACAAAACCCATCCCCATGTTGAAAACCCTGTACATCTCCTGGTCAGAGACCCCGCCAAGGCGCTGGAGTTCAATGAACACAGGCTGAGGCGTAAACGGGTCTGTTATTTCATACCCATGGGATGGGTTCATCCTGGGGATGTTTTCCAGCCCCCCGCCGGTTATGTGAGCGAGCCCGTGGACATCGTATCTTTCCACAACCGCCAGCACCGGTTTGACGTATATCCTGGTTGGCTCAAGCAGCACCTCCCCCCACGATTTTGTCGGGTCGGCCGGGAAAGGGCTGTGGAACCCGCCTTTTTTTTCCACTATTTTGCGGGCGAGGGTGTATCCGTTGCTGTGCAACCCGCTGCTCTGGAGGCCCACCAGGACATCGCCGGGAGACACCTTTTCTCCGGTGATAACCCTGTCTTTTCTAACAGCGCCCAGGCATGTGCCCGCCAGGTCAAAGCCCCGCACGATTTCGGGCAGGGTGGCTGTCTCTCCGCCGATTATCCTCACACCAGCCATTTCTGCCCCCCTGGCAAGCCCCCGCCCTATCTCCTCGGCAAAACGAAGGTCGTGCTTCTCAACTGCCAGATAGTCCACGAAAGCTATCGGACGGGCACCGGCGCATATCATATCATTCACGTTCATGGCTATGCAGTCAATCCCCACGGTGTCCCATTTCTGCATGGCGCTGGCCACAAGGACCTTTGAGCCTACCCCATCCGTGCACAGAGAAAGATAATAGTCGCCGAAATCCACCAGACCTGTGAAAAAACCCCCCGGCACATCTTTTTTCCCCTTTCTTCTGCCCGCTCCCAGGCGGGATATCAGCGTTTTCACAACCCTCTTTTCAACGTCTATGTCCACTCCGGTGGCAGAGTAACTGAGCCCCCCTTTTTCACCGCCCATTTTTCTCTCCCCGCCCTATCTCAAGCATCCTTTCAAGCGCTCTCCTGGCCCTTTTAGCAACATCTTCAGGTACTTTCACCTCGTAGACCTCTTTCTCAAGTGCTCTGAGGACCTTTTCAAGGGTTATCTTTTTCATGTTGGGACAGACGGCGGTCGGTATGGCGTAGAACTCTTTTTCCGGGAGCGCCTTTTTCAATCTGTAGGCGTGCTCTTTCTCTGTGCCAACGATAAACTCCTTTGCAGACGAGTTTCTGGCATGGAGCAGCATCCCCTGAGTGGAATACACACCATCCGCCAGGTCTATCACATCCGGAGTACACTCGGGGTGGACGAGCACCTCGGCGTCTGGGTGCTGTTCTTTGAGAGCCATTATCTGTTCCCGTGTTATACCCTGGTGGGTGGGACAGTAGCCCGCCGGCAGTATGACCTCCTTTTCAGGGACCATCTTCTGGACATACAGGCCGAGGTTTACGTCGGGCACAAAAATGACCTTCCCGGCGTCAAGGGAACGCACGACATCAACAGCGTTTGCGGAGGTGCAGCAGACATCCGACTCCGCCTTCACCTCGGCCGTAGTATTCACATACGCCACAACAGGCGCCCCCGGGTTTCTCTCCTTCAGTGCCCTGATCGTGGCCACGTCAACCATGCGGGCCATCGGACACCTGCTGTCCGGCTCGGGCGAAAAAACCCTTTTGTCCGGGTTCAAAATGGCGGCGGTCTCGGCCATAAACCAGACACCGCATACCAGAATGTTCATGTTGGGCGCTTCAACCGCCTTCTGAGCCATCACAAGAGAATCGCCAACAAAGTCCGCCACGTCCTGGACCTCTGGATACTGGTAGTTGTGGGCCAGGATGAAAAAATCCTTTTCTCCGGCGATCTCCCTGACCCGCTTCTGCATCTCCGCCATCTCTGTTTTCTCAGCCATCTACGACCCCTCACACGGAGAAAGATAAAAACCTTTTCCCTCTCTGGTGTGGGTTATGTGCCACGAGATATTAGATGTTAGATGCTAACTATAAAGAGCGATAAAAATAAGTTACACCACACGCTACCATGTGATGGTCTGTGGCGATACCCATGCCCTCTCTTGACGACATAGCCAGCAACAGGACTTCCGGTGCCGCCGAGATCAAAGAGATGTCCATAGAGTACCTGCTGGAAAAAACAGGGGAGATACGCTCAGACACTCAGCCCCGTGACGCAATTGCTTTAATCGCAGACGCAGCCAGAAAACTGGTTTCTGCCCGGCCGTCCATGGCGCCCGTTTTCAACCTGGCAAATGGGCTGCTGCTCGCTGTGGAAAAAGTCGGTGTTGGTGGAGCAGTTGACACGGCTGATGTCGTGGAGGCGGCCAGGGATTTTCTCCTCAGAGAACGGGGGAGAACGGAGAGGATGGTGGGAGGGGTAGTGGGGAATGCCCTGGGTGTTTTGGGGGGCATGGAGAAGTTTGTGGTTTTGAGCTGGAGCTCAACTGTGAACGCCGCCATGGTTGAACTGGCAAAAAAGCGCACGGGCGGGGAGCGCGAAGACGGAAAACCATTGGAGGTTTTTGTCCTGGAGTCCCGGCCGGCTATGGAGGGGAGACAGACGGCGCTGTTTCTGGCCAAAAACGGGATCAGGGTCACATATCTGTGCGATGCTCTCATGGGAACGGCTGTTGAAAACTCCGATGCGGTGGTGCTGGGGGCGGATGCCGTCACCATACACGGTGTGGTCAATAAAACCGGTTCTTTTCCCATCTCATTGGCGGCCAGACATCTCGGGAAACCTCTCTATGCCCTGACTTCCACAGACAAGTTTTACCCGGCATCCATGGGTGACATAAAAATAGCCGACAGGGATCCGGATGAGGTGTGGGAGAAGCCGCCGGCAGGGGTCAGGGTTTTGAACAGGTATTTTGAGAAGGTCCCGCTGGACCTTTTAACAGCTATAATAACAGAGAGGGGACCGTTGGACGAAAAAGAAACCCTGGCCTTTCTGAAAAAAATGCCCGTCTCGTCCCTTTTGCTCTGATTCTGTTTCTGTGCCTGTTGTTCCTTTTTACAACTGATCCCGAAGCGCCTCCTCAACGGCCTTCCTCAGCATCTCGTTTATGCGTTTTCCGTCCACTTTTCCACGGAACTCTTTCATCGCTATTCCCATGAGGGGGTTGACGGCGGCCACCCCTTTTTCTCTGACAAAATCCATTCTCTCGGCCACGATGGCCCGTATCCGCTCTTCAACAGATTTGAGATCAACTTTTCCCCCGCCCACCCCCAGAGCCCTCATCCCGTCTTCTACTGTTGAGCCAGGGTGTTCAGAGAGGTACTCCAGGACGTCTTTTATGGCCTCTTTGGCCGCCTCGCCCTTTTCCACCATTGCCAGCAACTCCTCCACGGCCCTTGTTCCAACTTCGGGGTGGCTAACCAGTGCGGTTCCCACGATGGGCGGGGAGACGTTTCTGTACAACCCGGCCAGACGCTCAAAATCATCCCACACACCCTCCCGCATTATCTGCCCGGCGAGTTCCCCGCTCAGCCCCCATTTCTCCACCAGCCGTTTTTCAACAACCCATGGATACTCTGGCATGTTTTTTCGGAGGCGGTCAAGCATCTCTGGTGTGACCTCTATGGGCGGCACGTCCGTCTCGGGGTACATCCTGGCTTTTCCGGGCAGCGGCCTGCTGTACCTGGTAGTGCCCTCCGGGAGAGGGTCTCTCGTCTCCTCCGGAACCCCTTCCAGAGCCATCCTTGCCCTCTCTATGACCCTTTCCATGCCCCGTCTGGCCCGGTCTTCTCTGTCGGCTATGAGAACGAAGGCGTCTTTTTCTCCCAGGCCGAGTCTTTCTTCAACAGCCCCAACCTCTTTTTCTGTTATGCCATAGGCGGGGAGTTCGTCTGTGTGAAACAACCCCCCCACACCAGCCGTCCTCGCATAGGCGGCCAGCTCCGGTCCCAGACACTTTTTCCCATCGGAGAAAATGCCGAGGACTCCCCGGAATCTATAGAGGGGGAGGGCCAGCACGACACCCCCGCCCTTGAGCGCCCTTTTTATGACCTTTGACTTTGTGTTCTGGAAAATTTCTGTGACGTCCACCACCTCACCCACGTCTGCGCCGCGGTCTCTCAGCACTTCAGCGGCACGGAGCAGTCTCTCCTGGCGATGCATCTCCTCTTCAATGTAAGATGAGATCATGCCAAGTTCCTGGACCCCTTTTATCTCTGTCCTGGCGCCGCCGGGTATTGATATGTTGAGGTCCTCCCTTATCGTTCCCAGACCCCTTTTGACCCGCCGGGTGGTGCGCAGGAGCATTCCTATCGTCTCAGCGGCCTTTTTTCCCATCTCAGGCGAGTCAATGTCCGGGCCAGTGGCTATCTCAATCAGCGGCACACCGAGTCGGTCCAGGTTGTAAACCACCTCGTCTCCCTTTTTTTCCACGGGCCTGGCGGCATCCTCTTCCAGGCAGATAGTTGATATGGTAATCCTCTTCTTTTCTCCCCCAACGTCCACGTCTATCCAACCGTTTCTGGCTATCAGAGCGGTCCGCTGAAAACCGGTGGTGTTGGAACCGTCTATAACTATCTTTCTCATGAAATGTATCTCGTCAACGGGGGTGGCGTGGACCATGAGCGAAAAAACGAGGGCCGTCTCCACAGCATCCATGTTGACAGAATGTGGGGGCTCTTCGTCTGCTTCAACAAGACACGTTGTCACCGGCGTTTTGTATCTGAACCCCCTCTTTTTGGACGCCTCAAGCAGGGCGGCCCGATCCACCTCTCCGAGCTCGCTCTGGACAGGTCTCAGCCGGCGGACAAACTCTCCCACCCACCTTTCGGTCAGGTCTGATGGACATGGACAGAAGAGTTTGTGCGTGTCCAGCTGCTGGTGTATCTCCAGCCCGCATTTCAGAGAGACCGTTTTCTCGCTTGCACCCCCTTTCACCGGCCTTCACCCCCTTTTTTGTCATCCTTTGCTTCCCTCTCTTTCTCGCCGCCCCCGGTTGTCATCTCGGGGGGAGTTTTTGTCCCGGGAAAACCGTCAGAGAAGAGCGAAGACGACGGGTTTATCTCACCCGCCAGCGGCTGGGTGAGGAGTTTTTTTGCCTCCTCTGGACCGGACGTGTTGCCGAGAGTCCACATCATCTTGACATACGCCACCTCCGGGAGCATGTCCCCGCAGGGGACGGCGCCGGCGAGGAGCATCTCTCTGCCGGTGGAGTAAACGTTGAGGTTCACACGTCCCCAGAGACACTGGGTGGTCACCGCCACCACGACACCGCTCTCTGTGAGCTGTTTTATCTCCTCAATAAGGTCAGATGAGACGTGTCCCAGGCCAGTGCCGGCCAGCACCACCCCCCTGGCTCCGTCAACCATCTTTCTGAACCGCTCAACGCCCATGCCCGGGTAAAAATAGACCAGTGCAACGTCTCTTTCCATGCTGGTTTTCAACACCATCTCCCCATCGGTGGAAGTCCTGGCCCACGGGTAGAGCTCAACGTTTTCTCCCACAACCCGTCCTAGTATGGGCGTGTTTATGCTCAGAAAAGCGTCTCTACGGCTGGAATGCATCTTTCTGACCCTTGTTCCACGGTGCACAGCACACCATGTGTCCCCTGTTTCGGCGTGCATGACCACGGCAACCTCCCGGAGAGGGGACATGGCGACCCTGGTGGCGCAGAGGAGGTTCATGGTTGCGTCGCTGCTGGGCCTGTCACTGCTCCTCTGACTCCCGACCAGTACCACCGGCCCGGGGGGGTTCTGGACCATGAAAGAGAGGGCGGCGGCGGTATAGGCCATGGTGTCTGTTCCGTGAGGTATGACCACGCCCACCGCTCCTTCTTTGAAAGACTCGGCCACTTTTTCTGCCAGGGACACCCAGATGTCTGGTGTCATGTTTTCGCTCAAAACGCTTGAGACCACAGTGGCATGGGGGGTGCAGAGGTCGAGGATCTCCGGCACAGAAAAAACAAGGTCTTCCGCCGTAACAGCCGGGTGCACGGCGCCTGTCCTGTAATCAACATAGCTGGCGATGGTTCCGCCTGTGCTCAGGAAATGGACCTCCGGCCTGTTTCCGGGTGGTATCTCTCTCTTTTTTCTTTCGGACGGCTTTTTTTTCTCAACAAGTTCCACCACGGCGTCATCGCTGATACGGACGCCGACGTTGTAGCCGCTGTCCAGTTTCAAAACGGCTATGTCGGCCCCCGTGAGAGCGTGGCGGGGCATGAGTACGCCTTCATATTCCACGTCTCCGCGTTTTATCCGTACCCTGTCCCCTATTTCGGCCCCTGCCTCCTTTATCTTTTTTTCAACGGCGCCCTCATATCTCATGGCGGAGAAAAAGGTGGGGGGGAATAAAAGGGTAACCCAGGGCATGCACTTTCATTTTTCCGCCCATCTCCCGCCTTAACTCTTATCTACCCGGTTGGATATAGGCGCGTGATGTTCACGGATCTGTCCTACAGCGACGTGGAAAAGGCGGCGAGAATCTTCGTTGAGGCGGCTGAAAAGAGCGCCCGGGAGGTTGACAGAGACAGGTTTTTTTCCGTCCAGCCGCTCTCTTTTGACGGCAGGGTGGCCGCTGTTGACGGGGGCAGCGGCGTGGTTGTGGACTTCAACTCTTTCCTGGTGGGCATCCTCCGGGTGGGACACGTCCTGGTGGGCGACGGGCTGATGGAGGAAGATGTCTCTCCGCCCGAGATGGTTTTTCTCTCGCGGGAAAACATGCTGGACGTGTACAGAGATGAGGCGGGTTTGATAGGCCCGGGAGATGGCACCGGTAGCCATTTGCCGCCAGATCCCCAGTCGGTTCTGAGCAGGATGCGCTTTTTCAGGGAGATAAAGACGGCTCTCGGTGCCATGGACAGGCTCGGCGAGGGAGACCTGCTCCTCGTTGACGGGTCGCTGCGGACGGACATACCACACCCCCGGGAGGCTCTCTCCCTCCTTGTTGAAAGGGCCCGTGAGAGGGGAATAAACCTTGTGGGTGTGAGCAAGACGACCTCTCTCCACATAAACGGCATATCGCTTTTGCAGGTCGTTGGCATGGCGGGTTTTGATGCTGGCATGGAGCGGTGGGCCTACGAGGTGGACGTTGAGGACTCCCACCAGTTCGGGAGGGTTTTCATAGTCCGTCTGCACCCCAACGCCGTTTCTCCATTCAGGGTTGATGTTGTGGGAGACGTTGATATGGTCCTGGGGGTCATCGCAGGTCTCTCGGAGGACTCTTCTCTCCTTGGATACCCGTATCCTCTGGCCATGGTCCACAACCGTGTGGCTGTGAAAAAAGACCTGTGCGACACCGCCAGGATGGTTTTTGAGAGCGTCCTGCCCACGATTTCGGGCGGCGACAGGTGGATGCGTGTTTTCACAGACTTCCACAGAATCTTGGATATGGGGGTGTGATGGTTGGCGGATGTGGGCGAGATAGTGGGCCGTGTTGTCGGAAACAACGTCACGGAGATACGTCTGCGCACCAGGTACGGCGTCCGGGTGAAGGTCGGAGAGATGCTGGTGGCGGAGGACAGCGATGATGGAGCCTCGTATCTCCTGCGTGCGTATGATGTCCGGTATGGGGCCGAGGCGAGCGGTGATGACTGGATGGAACGCACCGCCGGCGGCATGCTCTTGCTGGACGCCAAGAACCAGCGTGCTGATCTCGTGGACAAAGAGCGCCGACTATACTACGATGTCTATTGTATCCCCCTGGGATATGTGCGAGGCGGGGTTTTTCTTCGTTCAAAGACGCTCCCATCTCATTTTTCAAGGGTGAGGCGTGCCAGGGCAGAGGACTATGACGTTTTGAGAGGAAAGATGGGCACGGTTGAGGTTGGTTTTTTGAGAAACGGGGATGAGGTGATTGAGTACCCGGTGGGCATAAGCGAGGAGAGTTTTCCGTATCATATAGGTATTTTTGCCACCACGGGTATGGGCAAGAGCAATCTGATGAAGTGTCTGGCCGCTTCGGTGATGAAAAACAGAGAGGCGGGTCTCCTTCTCCTGGACCCCCACGGTGAATACTACGATGGCGGCGGGCCCGGGAGGCTGGGGCTGAAGGACTTTCCGGGCGCGGAGAGCGGGCTGGTTGTTTACAGTGCCAGACGTCTGAGGGGTGATTACAGGAGCATACGTCTGTCTCCGAAGGAGATAAAGGTACAGGACCTGGCCCGTTTGTACAATTTCAGCGAAGCACAGCGTGAAGCGCTGGTCCACGCAGAGTACAGGCTGGGCGATATGTGGCTGGTCCATCTCCATGATATGAGCGTTGAGGACCTCAAAGACGGTGCTCTGAGTCGCTTCAGCGAGTCCACGATCCAGGTGATAAAGAGGAGGATAGACCACCTGTTCCGGTTCAACCTGGTTTCCCGCAACCCGGACGTGTCCATGACCGCCAGCGTGCTCAACGAGCTCAGGAACAGAAAAGTGGTCCTGGTGGATACCAGCAACATGTACGAGGCGGAGGAACTGCTGGTGAGCACTGTTCTGGCGAGGGGTGTTTTTGAGAGCAATAAATCGCTGTACGGCGATGTGGAGCGTTTCAGAGATATACCCCCTGTTCTTATCACGATTGAAGAGGCTCAGCGGGTTCTGGGGCCGGGCCACGGGGGTATTTTTGCTCAGATAGCCCGGGAGGGACGAAAGTTCAAAACAGGGCTATGTGCCATAAGCCAGCAGCCCAAGCTTATTGACAGGGAGGTGATAAGCCAGTTCAACACTCTGTTCATACTCGGCCTGGCTGACAGGCGGGACAGGGAGATTCTGACGGCCTCTGCCAAACAGGATGTTTCCCGTCTGGACAACGAGATACAGACGCTTTCTCCGGGCGAGGGAATAATAACCTCGCCTTTCACGCCTTTCGCTGTCCCCGTGAAGGTTCACCTCTATGAGGAATATGTGGAACGGGAGAGGGAGACGGGGCGGGAGAGGGAAAGTGAAGGAGGCGGCGGGGGTGTGGAGAGCGCCAGAGACGCCGGGGACGGAGAAAGAGGTGGTGGTTTTGACGACGGCTTTTTCTGAGCATGGAAGATTCCTGGGGTTCATGGGGCGTGGGAGGTGGCACAGGTGAAAGTGCTCCACGTGGCTGATACGCACCTGGGCTTCAGGGCCTACGGGAAGATGTGCAGGGAGGGAGAGTGTCCTGATAAGAGGTTTGTTAATCTCAACATGCGTGAGGTTGATTTTTACGAGTCTTTCAGAAGGGTAATTGATGCTGCTATATCTGAAAAAGTGGATGCCGTTGTGCACGCCGGAGACCTGTTTGATTCTGTGAGGCCCAGCAACAGGACCATATCTTTTGCAATGGAACAGATAGCCAGATTGGATGAAAAGGACATCCCGTTTGTTGTCATATCCGGGAACCATTCAACGCCCCGTCTGCGGGACACCGGGAGCGTTTTCAGGATACTCTCTTTTCTGCCCAACGTACACGCCGCGTATCGGGGGAAGTACGAGGAGATGGTTGTCGGAGACCTCCACGTCCATGCCCTCCCCCACTGTGTGAGCCAGGAAGTTTTTGACGGGGAGATAAAGAAAATGGTCTCCGCCAGGCCCGGGGGGAAGTACAACGTGGCTGTCCTCCACGCCGGTGTGATTGAGGTCAGCGTTTTCGGTAAAAACGAGTACACCACGGGCGAGGTCAATGAGAACAGGGTCTCCAGCAGCCGCCTGGAGGCGCTCATAAAGGGGGGGTTTGATTATGTTGCTCTGGGTCATTATCACAGGCACACGGAGCTGCTGGACAGGGTGGTCTATGCTGGTTCAACCGAGCGGCTGAGTTTTGCGGAATCTGGCGAAAAAAAGGGTTTCGTGGTCGTGGACCTTGACAGAGGGGAACGGGATTTCCATGAGCTGCCTGTCAGGGAGATGGTGGACCTGCGTTTTGATTACCGGGGCCAGAGCGCCGTGGAACTTGAGGATTTCCTCGTCGGCATCCTGGACGAGGTTGGCGTGGAGGGCAAAATAATCCGTATAGTCGTAGATGACGTTCCGCCGGGGGTCCAGAGGGCTATGAGGATGGCCAGGGTGATGGAGGCGGCGAGGGGTGCCCTGTTTTTCAGACCGGATATCAGGGTGAAAGGAGAGGTGCCGGACAGGGAGGTCTTCACCGGCCGGGTTGGCTCAATTGTCAGGGAGTTTGAGAGATATGCCGCCGGCTATCCCATTCCGCCGGGCGTCAGCAGGGAGAAGGTTGTTGAGACGGGCAAAAAATATCTGCTTGATGCCATTTCAGAGGGGGGAGGAGAGGAAGGCACATCTGTAGATGAGGAAACCATGGATGATGATGGGATGGACGGTGGTGGGAGAGATGCTGTGGAAGCGGATAAGAGAGAACAGGGGGTGGGTGGGAGATGAAAATAATCTATCTGCGGCTTAAAAACTACAGGCGTATAAAGGAGGCTGAGATTGAGTTTCCGGAGGGCGTCATAGGAATAATCGGCCCGAACGGTTCTGGCAAGACGACGCTGGTTGAGAGCATAGCGTGGGTTCTGTTTGGAAACAAAAGAGATATAACTCGTGGTCTCGGTCCGGAGGAACTTGTGTGGAGGGGCGCAGATAAGGGTGAATCGGTGTGGGGTGAACTGTGCTTCAAAATGGGGGGGAGCGAGTACGTCCTGGAGAGAAATCTAAAGACAGCGACGCTGAAAACCTCGGATGGCCGGGTGCTGGCCAAGGGCATCAAGGGTGTTGAAAAAAAGGTGCAGGAGATCCTGGGTGTGGACTACAAAGGCTTTTTCCACTCCGTTTTTTCGCGTCAGAACGAGCTGAGGGTTTTTTCGTCTCTGAGACCTGAGGAAAGAAAAAAGTTGATAGAGCGGCTTGTTGGCTTTTCTGCTGTTGAGGCAGCGCGTAAAAAGGCGAGTGAAGACCTGAGATTCTCAGAGAAAAAGATAGAGATGCTTGAGAGGGATCTTTTCAGGGACGGGGTTGACCAGTTCAGGGAAGCTGAGAAGGAGAAGGCGGAAAAAGAAGAGCGTGTTGCCCGCCTCTCTGAGAAAAAAGACGCTCTGGAGAAGGAGAGGGAGCGTCTCTCTGAAGCCATAGCGGAGGCGGAGAAGGAACGGGACGAGGTTGAGAAGAAGATGCGGCTTTTTTCGGTTAAAAAAAAGGAGTTGGAGGGCCTGCGCGAGACCATAACGGACAGGCGGCTGGAGATAGAGGACGTGGAGAAAAAGCTGGCGGACATAGAAAAAAAGGAGAAGATGATGGCGGATTTTAGAGGTATAAAAGAGGTCGTTGAGCGTCTCCGGAAGAAAAACGAGGATTTTGTCAGGCTCAGACACGAGATTGAAAAGAAGAGGGAGGTTGAGAACGACATTGAGAGGCTTGACCTGGAGATAGATAAGATTCAGAAAGAGCTTTCCAGGATGGGCGACCTTGATGAAAAACAGGAGGCCCTGGAGGATGAAAAGGCCGTTGTGGTCCGTGAAAGGGAAAAGAAGATTGCTGAGAAGGAAAGGGCCAGCGAGGCGGCGGTTAGAGCGTCTTCCAGGGTTGAGCGTCTTAAAAAGGAGATAGACGAGGTGGTTGAGCACCTTGAGAGCATAAAAGGGCTGGGCAGAAAGGGAAAATGTCCTACCTGTGAACGCCCCCTGGGAGAGCACTATGAGGAGCTGCTGAGGAAGTATGAAAAGAAGATGGAAGAGCTGAGAAAAGAGGAGGAGCGGCTGTCTCTTGAGGAGGAAAAAAGCAGGTCCATCATTGAGGCCCTGGACATGGAGCTGAAATCCCTGGATGAGCGTCTCAGGGACATTGAGAAGAGGGAGAAGGCTCTGGCAAAGCGTTTTGAGAGAAAAAGGTCGCTGCAGGAACAGATTGAAGAAAAAAAGCGCCGCAGGGAAGAGCTCCTGGCCCGCCTGGCCGAGATAGGCGATGTCGTCTATGACGCCGAGGCTCACAAGCGTCTTGAAAAGGTGGAGCTGCCGGAGGCGGAAAAAAAGTTGCAGATGTACCACAAGCTCACGGGAGAGGTGTCCGTGAAGGGGTCTCTGATTGAGAGGCGTGAGCGGCTTTTGAGAGAGGTTGAGGAGGCGGAGAAGAAGGCTGAGGCGCTGGAAAAAGAACTCGTGTCCATGGGCGATGTGGAAGAAGAGTATGAAAAAGTTGTCTCCCGCCTTGAAAACCTTCGGAGTGAGGAGAGGAGTCTGTCTGAGAATCTGAACGGTGTCGTTGCTGAGATGGTAGAGCTGCGCTCTGCTCTCAGGTGGATTGAGAAGAGGATTTTGGATCTGCGTGAGAAAAAAGAGGAGCTGGTTCGCCTCCGGGAAGAGGTCAATGTCTTGAGCGTCCTCGTGGGGAAATCGGGCAGGGGGCCATCGCTTTTGAGAGACTTCAGGGACCATCTTTTTGGCCGGGTGAAGAGGGCGATAGCAGTTGTTGCGTCTGAGATCTTTTCGGAGATAACCTCCAGGTATTCGGGGATAGATTTTGATGTGGAACCAGAAGACGGGGCAGGGGGTGAGGGCGGGGACAGGTTTGAGGTGTACATAAACGATGGGGGCGTTTTTTATCCGATCTCACGCTTTTCTGGGGGAGAGGTTGATGCCGCCAATCTCTCCATAAGGATAGCCATATCCCGTGTTGTTGCCGAGATGCACGGAGAGAGCACGGGGGCGCCCATCCGGTTGCTGGTGCTGGATGAGGTTTTTGGCTCCCAGGACGAGACGAGGCGGAGGGGTATCCTTGAGAAGCTGCAGAGGATGGTTTCGGGGGACGTTGGTGCGGGGTGGTTTTCTCAGATCTTTGTGATATCTCACATTGAGGATATAAAAGAGGGCGTGGACCACATCATCCGGCTTGTGGAACAGGACGATGGGTCCAGTGTGGTTGTTATGGACTAAAATCCTGTGGAAGACGTCCTCCTGGGTGGGTTAGTTGGTAGTCAGAGATAGCGCGGGCAGAGATGGCTAACGGAGATGGCTAGAGGACTAAATAAAAAAGGGGTAGCACGGCGCGGACAAGAAAAAGTGGTTGGAATGTATTCGGGTTGGAGGTGGTATCGTGTTTGGGTTGGAGGGTGGTGTCCGCTGCCGTGCCGTGAGGAGATATGTGTTATCTTCTGGTGTATTTTATGGTGCCGGTTTTTGCCGGATTATTTTTTGGCCATTATTTTCATCCAGCCGTTGCTCTCATAGATGGCCAGTTTTTTCTTTTTCAGTATTTTTTCAAACTCTTCCCAGGAGATTACTTCTATGCGCGGGTTGGTACCCTTTGTGAACTGGATACCCTCTGCCCCTTTCACTTTTCCTGGTTTCAGGTTTTTCTGCTTCGCTATTTTCTTTGCCTCTTCCAGAGTTATCTCTCTCATCGCCATGTCTCATTCCTCCTTTCTTTTTTAGACCCTGGACACTCCTGACCCCCGTCGGGTGGAGATCCGCTGGACGTGTCCGATAGGAGATGGCCGTATGCGTATTTATATTTTTTGATTTTTTTGCTTAGGTTTTGTTTGTTATGGTATGTTTTCGGTGTTTGGGATTGTAGGGTTGGAGCGGCCGGTGGTATTTGGTGAGCTATCGGATGACGGGTAATCTGTGATTGACAATCTTTGACTGTCTAAAACTATAAAAATCAATGGGGTATATGGGTTAGAAGGAAGGCCGTAGAAAGGAAGGCCGTAGGAAAGGGCGGAGGCAAGGGCGCGGCTGCTGGTGTGCAGCTGGTGGTGCGGAGCCGATGGTGGTATACTGTATTGGGAACATATTTAGCAACGTTTTTATACAAGAAGGAGATAGGGGTGAAAGCCCCCGGAGGGCTGCGGGTCCGTAGCTCAGCTAGGTAGAGCGTCCGGCTTTTAACCGGACGGCCAGGGGTTCGAAAGGAGCCCACGTGTTGTGGGTTCCAGAAAGTCCCCTCGGACCCGCCATCCCTGTCAGCGGCGTCTGAGGTCCATCCCATGGCTCCATGTGTGCGTTTGACGGGTGCTGTGTCTCCCTTGCGTGTGCTCCGAGTGGTTGCTCTTTGGGTAGTGGCCGCCAATGAGGTGATATGAGTGGAAGAGTTCAATGTGATGGAACACGAGCTTGTGCCAGAACACCGGCTTTTGAGTGAAGAAGAGGCAAATGAGGTTCTGAAAAAACTGGGTGTTGAACGAGAGCAGTTGCCCAAGATTCGCAAAAAAGATCCGTGTGTTGAGTTTCTGGAGCGTATATATGGTGATATACCAGTTGGGTCTATTATCAAGATTATAAGGAAGAGTCCAACGGCCGGGGAAGTGGTCGCATACCGGCTGGTGGTGGCCGAGTCTCTGAAAGAGTTTGGTGAGACGGACTATTACATCGCTTTTGAGGAGGAGGGTGAGTAGATGCGTGAACTCGTGCGTGCCTTTTTCAGAGAGCGGAGTATTGTCAACCACCAGATAGCCTCTTTCAACGATTTCATTCCCACACCGGACAATGTTAACAGCAGGATGCAGAGGATCATTGACGAGATCAGCGTGAGCGACGACCCGGATGAGAAGGGTGTCATAAAGCTGGACCCCGACAAGACGGGTGACAAGGAGATAGTCATCCGCTTCGGGCGTCCAAGGGATGAGACAGGGAGGGTGAAGCCTGGTGCGGAGAACACGATCTTTCTGGGGCCACCCATGGTCCGCGAGGCGAATGGTGCCCGGCGTCCCATAACTCCCATGGAGGCGCGTCTCAGGAACTTTACTTACCAGTCGCCGATTTATCTGTATTTCACGGTGTCTGTTGACGGGGTTGAGCAGGAGCCAGAAAAGGTCCACATAGGGGACCTGCCCGTGATGGTCAAGTCCAGGATTTGCAACCTCCATCCTTTGAATATAAAAGAGGGGAGGGAGCTGTCGGACGAGGAGTACAGGCAGGCGTTGATTGAAAACATGGAAGACCCTGAGGACCCTGGCGGTTATTTCATCGTTGGTGGGACTGAGCGCGTTCTCATTTCGCTTGAGGACCTGGCACCCAACAAAATAATGGTAGAGTACAACGAGCGGTATGGGACGAAACTTGAGGTTGCGAAGGTGTTCTCTCAGAGGGAGGGCTACCGTGCGCTTACGATGATGGAGAAGAAAAAGGACGGCATCCTTGAGGTGTCTGTCCCGGCGGCTCCGTCGTCTATCCCTCTTGTTATTTTGATGAAGGCACTGGGCATGGAGGACAACCAGGAGATCTTTGATGCCATCGTCTCTGTGCCGGAGATGGAGAACATCGTTTTGGCTAACATTGAGGAGGTTGAGAACGAGAAAAACTATCCGCCAGAGGGCATAAGGACCACCGAGGACGCTCTCAACTATCTGGAGAAGAAGTTTGCCATGGGCCAGGCGAAGGAGTACCGTGTGAAAAAGGTTGAGTCAATCATTGACAGGAGCCTTCTGCCTCATCTGGGTGTGAAAAAGGAGGACAGGCGTAGAAAGGCTCTCTATCTGGGCAGGATGGCGCGCTCGGTGCTTGAGCTGTCCCTGGGCATCCGTCCGGAAGATGACAAAGATCACTATGCGAACAAACGTCTTAAGCTGGCCGGCGACCTGATGGAGGACCTCTTCAGAAATGCTTTTCTGGCGCTGATGAAGGATTTGAAATATCAGCTGGAAAAGGGGTACAACAAGAACAAGGCTGTGAAGATTTCCACGGCTATACGCTCGGATGCTTTTACGCAGAAGATTTACCATGCCATGTCAACGGGCAACTGGATCGGCGGGAGAACGGGTGTCTCCCAGCTGCTTGACAGGACCAGCAACATGAGCACTTTGAGCCATATGCGGCGTGTCACATCTCCTTTGACCAGGAGCCAGCCCCACTTTGAGGCCAGGGACCTCCACCCGACCCAGTGGGGGCGTCTCTGTCCCAATGAGACGCCTGAGGGCCAGAACTGTGGTCTGGTGAAAAACTATGCTCTCATCGTGGATGTTTCTGAGGGAATAGACCCATCCATAGTTCGCAAAGAGCTGGAGAGCCGTGGGCTGGAAGAGGTCGTTGGGAGTTTGAGGGATGTGGCCTCCCACGCCAAGGTGTATCTGAACGGTGACCTCGTTGGTCTCCACCCGAAACCCGACTGGCTGGTCTCTGAGTTGCGCGGTATGAGGCGGCGCGGCGAGCTTTCTCACGAGGTCAACATCCGGTTTGACAGGGATATGAACGAGGTCATAATAAACTGTGACCAGGGACGTCTCCGGAGACCCCTTCTGGTGGTTGAGAACAGGGACGTGCGTTTGAACAGGCGGATGCTGGAGGACCTTGAGAGCGGAAAGATCAGCATAACCCGGGATCTCATAAACATGGGCGTTGTTGAGTGGATTGACGCCGAGGAAGAAGAGGACCTCTACATCGCCGTCTATGCTTATGACGTGCCGTCCAGGTGTCCGAACTGCAAGGCGCCGCTGTCCAGGGAAGACGTGGTGTGGGAGAACATAGGCTCCGGGGAAGACGAGGTCGTCCTGAGGTGTAAGAAGTGCGAAAAGACGTTCAGGCGTCCAAAGCTCCTGGAGGAGGAGCACACCCACATGGAAGTTGACCCACTGCTCATTCTGGGTGTTGCGTCCAGTATAGTTCCATACCCGGAGCACAACTCGTCTCCGAGGATTACGATGGGTGCTGCGATGGCGAAGCAGTCGCTGGGGCTGTCCACCACCAACTACAGGATACGCCCGGACACGCGGGGACACCTGTTGCATTATCCGCAGAAGCCGCTTGTGCAGACGGAGGCGATGGATTACATAGGGTTCAACAACCGTCCGGCGGGGCAGAATTTCGTTGTTGCAGTGCTGTCTTATCACGGCTATAACATGGAGGACGCTCTTATTTTCAACCAGGGGTCCATTGACAGGGCGCTGGGCAGGAGCACTTTTATCAGAACGTACAGGGACGAGGAGAGGCGTTATCCTGGTGGGCAGGAGGACCACTTTGAGATACCTGACCCCGAGATAAGGGGTGCCAGGGCTGACAGGGCCTACGTGCACCTGACAGAGGACGGGCTGATAACCCCCGAGGTTTTCGTTGAGGGCGGCGATGTTCTCATAGGAAAGACGTCTCCGCCTCGTTTCATTGAAGAACAGATGGACCTGCTGGTCCCCCAGAAGAGGCGCGAGAGCAGTACAACGGTGCGGCCCGAGGAGAGGGGCTGGGTTGACAGCGTTGTTCTCACCGAGTCTGAAAACGGGAGCCGCCTGGTGAAAGTGTCTGTGAGGGATGAGAGAATCCCTGAACTCGGGGACAAGTTTGCGTCCAGACACGGACAGAAGGGGGTGATAGGTCTCATCGTTCCCCAGCAGGACATGCCTTTCACTGCTGATGGTATAACCCCTGATCTCATCATCAACCCCCACGCTATCCCGTCTCGTATGACAGTGGCCCATGTGCTTGAGATGATAGGCGGAAAGGTTGCTTCTATGGAGGGCCGTTTCATTGATGGCACGGCCTTCAGCGGAGAGCGTGAGGAAGCGCTCAGGCGGGCTCTGGTGGAGAACGGTTTCAAGCACAATGGAAAAGAGGTTTTGTACGATGGCATAACCGGGAGACGTATTGAGGCGGACATTTTCGTGGGCGTCATTTACTACCAGAAGCTGCACCACATGGTTGCCGGGAAGATGCACGTGCGGGCCCGTGGGCCTGTGCAGATTCTCACCCGCCAGCCGACAGAGGGACGGAGCCGGCAGGGCGGTCTCAGGTTCGGTGAGATGGAAAGGGACTGTCTGATAGCGCACGGCGCGTCCATGGTCATAAAGGACAGGTTGCTGGACGAGTCTGATGGCACCATCCTGTATGTCTGCGGCAACCCGGACTGCGGCCACGTGGCTTTTATGGACCGGCGCGGGATTTTGAGGTGTAAGGTGTGTGGTAACACGACAAACGTCCACGCCATTCAGACGTCTTATGCTTTCAAGCTCTTGCTGGACGAGTTGATGTCAATGGGTGTGATAATGAGATTGCATCTGGGGGACCTGGAATGATACTGCAGGGTGTTTACAAGAAGATAAAGGAGATACAGTTTGCGTTGCTGTCTCCAGATGAGATAAGGAGGATGTCCGCTGTCAAGGTGATAACTGCGGACACGTACGACGACGACGGTTTTCCGCTGGAAATGGGTCTCATGGACACCCACATGGGGGTTATAGAGCCAGGCCTGAGGTGCAAGACCTGCGGTGGGAGGGTGGACACGTGTCCCGGGCACTTCGGCCACATTGACCTGGCCATGCCGGTCATCCACGTAGGGTTTGTTAAGAAGATAAAGGACATTCTCAAGTCCACGTGCAGGGAATGTGGCCACATTCTGCTCCCGCCTGAAAAAATTGAGGAAAAACTCAGGGCGATTCAGATTCAGCTTTCCACCACGGGCGGCACGACCGTTGATTACAACGAGATAGCCAAAGAGGTCATGAGAGACGCGGCCAACACGACGGTTTGTCCCCACTGTGGGGCGGAGCAGAAGCGCATAACGCTGGACAAGCCCACCACTTTCAGGGAAGAGGGGCACAAGCTCACTCCCAGGGCTGTCCGTGAGCGCCTTGAGAGGATTCCGGACGAACACCTCCCCCTCCTTGGACTGAACCCGAAGACGGCCCGGCCCGAGTGGATGGTTCTCACGGTCCTGCCCGTGCCTCCGGTCACTGTCAGGCCGTCTATCACTCTGCAGACGGGTGAGAGGAGCGAGGACGACCTCACGCACAAGCTCGTGGACATTCTGAGGATAAACCAGAGGTTGAGGGAGAACAGGGATGCCGGCTCTCCCCAGTTAATCGTTGAGGACCTGTGGGAACTGCTCCAGTACCATGTGACAACATATTTTGACAACCAGACGTCCGGTATTCCCCCGGCCAGGCACAGGAGTGGGCGTCCCCTGAAGACCCTCGCCCAGCGGTTGAAAGGAAAAGAGGGTCGTTTCAGGAGCAACCTGTCCGGTAAGAGGGTCAATTTCAGCGCGAGGACGGTTATTTCGCCTGATCCCATGCTTTCCATAAACGAGGTAGGCATCCCCCTGGAGGCGGCCAGGGAGCTGACTGTGCCTGTGAGGGTCACCCCCCACAATATTGAGGTCTTGCGTGAGATGGTGAGGCGGGGTCCGAACCCCAGGGACGAGTACAGGTATGTTCCCGGTGTGAACTATATCATACGTCCTGATGGCAGGCGTATACGTGTCACGGAGAAGAACGCTGAAAACGTGGCGGAGAACCTGAAGGTTGGCTATGTTGTTGAGAGGCAGCTGATAGACGGGGACATAGCGCTGTTCAACAGACAGCCGTCTCTGCACAGGATGTCAATGATGGCGCACAAGGTTCGCATAATGCCCTATCGGACGTTCCGTTTCAATCTGGCTGTCTGTCCGCCCTACAACGCAGACTTTGACGGCGACGAGATGAACCTCCACATCCTGCAGAGCGAGGAGGCCCGGGCAGAGGCGCGGATTCTCATGCAGGTCCAGGAGCACATTTTGAGCCCGAGGTTTGGGGGGCCGGTCATAGGGGCCATTCACGACCATGTCACAGGTCTGTTCTTTTTGACGCACAAAAATCCGAAGTTCACCCGGGAGGACGTGGCTTTCATGTTTTCTCGCCTTGACATGCCCATACCTGAGCCAGACGGAGAGGATGGCACCTGGTCCGGGAAATACCTGTTCAGCACCATACTGCCCGATGACCTGAACATGGAGTACAAGGCGTCCATCTGTCAGAAGTGTGATGAGTGCAAAAAAGAGGAATGCGAATACGACGCCTATGTCAAGATTGAAAATGGAACGCTTGTGTGCGGCACCATAGACGCGAAATCTGTCAGTGCTTTCAAGGGCCAGATACTTGACAAGATAGCCCGTGATTATGGCTCTGACGCAGCCGCCCAGTTCCTGGACAGGGCCACCAAGCTGGCCATAGGCGCTATTATGAGGCGTGGTTTCACCACGGGGATTGACGACGAGGACATACCTGAGGAGGCGAAGAGGCAGATAGAAGAGCTTTTGAAAGAGGCGGTTAAAAAGGTTGACCGCCTGGTTGAGGCATACAGAAACGGCGAGCTTGAGCAGCTGCCCGGACGGAGTCTTGAGGAAACGCTTGAGGTTGAGATAATGAACCTCCTTGGAAGGGCCAGAGACGAGGCCGGTGAGATCGCAGGTAAATACCTGGGGTTGGAGAACTCTGCGGTGGTCATGGCGAAATCGGGGGCCAGGGGTAGCATGCTGAACCTGTCTCAGATGGCTGGCAGCATAGGACAGCAGGCGGTGAGGGGTGAGCGCATAAACAGGGGTTACAGCGGGCGCACCCTGCCGCATTTCAAGAGAGGAGATCTGGGTGCATATGCCAGGGGCTTTGTTTCGTCTTCTTATAAGTCGGGTCTCACTCCCACAGAGTATTTCTTCCACAGCATGGGCGGCAGAGAGGGACTGGTGGACACGGCTGTGAGGACGTCCAGGTCTGGTTATATGCAGCGTCGTCTCATCAACGCCCTTGAGGACCTGAAAGTGAGCGAGGACGGCTCTGTGAGGAACACCGCTGGCACCATCGTACAGTTCAGGTATGGCGAGGATGGGGTTGATCCGTCGCGGAGCGTTGGCGGGAAGGCCCTGGATGTGGACGAACTTATTGACGAGGTGCTGCGTGAAGAGGGGGAGGTGTAGATATGGCGAAAAAGGACACGATCAACGCTCTCATCCGCAGGGGAATAAAACCCGACGTGGCGGAGGTCATAGCAAACGCCGGTTACACGGTGGGTTCCCTTTCAAAGGCCAGCCCCGAGGAGTTGATGAAATATCTGCCGCCGGAGGAGGTGGCGGAGGTTTTCAAAAAGATAGGGGTGAAAGTGAAGGTTGAGACCCGGCGGCGGAAAAAGGCGAAGGAAGAGCGGAAAAAGAAGGAACCTGATCTTACGCCTGATGTGATCCCTGTGAAATCAAAACCTCTCACGTCCATGGAGAAGGAGATTTTGGAGATCCTTGAGTCCATGGGCGCTGAACTTCCCCGCAACGTGATATGGGAACTGGCGGACGCCGCCGAAAAGAGGGGACTGAAAAAATCCCTGCTCAAAGAGGTTGTTGAAAGGGCGGTTGAGAAATACGAGGATAGAAAGGTCGCCCCATACGAGGCGTGTGGTGTTGTGGCCGCCCAGTCCATAGGCGAGCCGGGTACACAGATGACGATGAGAACTTTCCACTACGCCGGCGTGGCTGAGATGAACGTGACCCTGGGTCTGCCCCGGCTTATTGAGATTGTTGATGCCAGGCGGGTCCCGAGTACGCCCACCATGGAGATATACCTCAAACCGGAGTACAACCAGGACAGGGACAAGGTTAAAGAGATAGCGTCCCGCATTGAGACAACCACGGTAATTGACATAGCCTCTGTTGAGACCGACATAGCAAACATGGAGGTCAGGGTGATACTTGACCGTGATAGGATGGAACGCAAGGGCATCTCCGCCGACGAGGTTTTTGAGAAGTTTGGAAAGACGAAGGGACTGGACGTCCAGATAGACGGCGATGTTATCCACGTGCGCCTTGTTGAGCCCTCGTTTAAACGGCTCCAGATGGTTTCGCAGAACATCAAAAACATGCGTGTGAAGGGCGTGCCGAACATTGAGAGGGCTTTGATCCGCCGCAACGGTGGAGAGTACGTGATTTACACCCAGGGTTCAAACCTCCGGGGCATTCTGGCGATCCCCGAGGTGGACCATAAGAGGGTTTACACCAACAACATACTTGAGATAAACGAGGTGCTGGGCGTTGAGGCGGCTCGCAACGCTATCATAAAAGAGGCGATGAATACTCTGCGGGAGCAGGGTCTGACCGTGGACTACCGCCATATCCTGCTTGTGGCGGACATAATGACCAACGATGGCACTGTCAGGGCCATCGGGCGGCACGGTGTTTCTGGCAGAAAATCCAGTGTGCTGGCCAGGGCGGCTTTTGAGATAACCACCACACACCTGCTTGAGGCGGGTCTCACCGGCGAGGTTGATCCTCTGAAAGGTGTAACGGAGAATATCATAGTGGGCCAGCCTGTTTCTGTTGGGACTGGCGGTGTCCGGCTGTACTATGTCGGTCCGAAGAAGAAGACGGAGTAGTGCGGAGGAATAAACATGGTTGATGTGACAGCTGCCATAAAATCTGCGATTGCCACCGGAGAGGTGTGTCTGGGAACCGATGTCACAAAAAAGCGTGTGAGAGAGGGAAAGGTGAAGATGGTCATTGTGGCCCGCAACGCTCCTGAAAAGGAGTTTGGCGATGTGCCTGTCTACGAGTTTCCGGGGACGAACGCGGACCTGGGAGTTGCGTGTGGAAAACCGTTCCCGGTGGCTGTTGTGGGGATAATTGACGAGGGCCAGTCGGAGATACTGGCTCTGGTGAAAAAGAGCTGAAATTCACGCCTGTCCCTGTGTGTCCTTGTGATATGGGCGAACTCGTGGGTGCTGCACATGGGCGAGATAACCATCACCGCCGACATAATGCAGTACATCTCGCTGTTTGAAAAACTCACAGGTGTGGTGGTCAAAGATTGTCTGGAGGCTGACGACCACATCATTTTCATCGTCGCTGAGGGCCAGGGGAGCATGGCCATAGGCAAGAAAGGAGAGAAGGTTGAGCGGTTCAGACAGATGACCCGCCGCAAGATACGTGTCATAGAGTTCGCCCCCACCCCTGAGCAGTTTTTGATGAACATTTTCCGAACGTATGAGCCGGTCAGGGTTGAGATTTCAACTAAGCGGAAAGGCGTTCTCCATGCGACTGTTTTTGTTCCGCCGGAAAACAAGGCCCGTGCCATAGGCAAAGAGGGAAAAAACCTCCGTGTGGCCCGCGAGCTTGTTATGAGACATTTCCCCGTGCAGAGTGTGTCCGTCTCCGAGGCGTGAGCGCCCAGGATGCGATCGTCCCAGTAGCGGTCATTGCCAGTTGCCAGGTGTCATTTACCTGAAAACCGTGGCCTGATCGTAACCTAAAAATCGTTAAATAGCACAACCATTTACGCCCATGATGGACAACCCCAATAACCTTGGAGAAAGCTGCGGCGTTGTTGGCATCCAGACGAAAGACGAAGATGTCTCCACGATGATCTTTTACTCTCTGTGGGCGCTGCAGCACAGGGGACAGGAGTCCAGCGGGATAGCTGTTTATAACCCCAGAGAGGGGATACGCCTCCACAAGGGGATGGGTCTGACCAGCACGGTATTTGATGAAAACATTCTTCTGTCGCTGAAAGGGAAAACTGGCATAGGCCATGTGAGGTATTCCACCACGGGAGACTCCCGGCTTGAAAACGCCCAGCCGGTGGTTGTCACCGTACTGGATGGAAAGATGGCTCTGGCCCACAACGGCGACCTTGTAAACGCGGAAGATCTGAGGGCCAGATACCAGGAGCAGGGGTGGAGTTTTGCCACAACCACGGACTCCGAAATAATAATCCGCCTCCTGGCCAAATATTTCGTTGAGACAAAAGACGTGGTTAAGAGCATAAGACGGGTCATGCACGAACTCGTGGGATCATATTCGCTGGTTTTGCTCGTCAACGGCACCCTCTATGCCATACGGGACCCGCTGGGAATACGCCCTCTCGTCGTAGGCCGCCTGACAAAAAACGGCGGCGGCTTTGTGGTAGCCTCTGAGACAGTGGTCCTTGACCTGCTTGACGCTGAGAAAATAAAAGACGTTGAGCCCGGGGAAATACTGGAGTTCAAAAATGGCGAAAAAATGGTGTCTCACAGAGAAGAGACGGGGAAAACCCCCGCCCACTGCATGTTTGAGTGGGTCTACTTCGCCAGGACAGACAGCGTGATTGAAGGCCGCCTGGTCTATGAGGTGAGAAAACGCCTTGGGGCCTCCCTGGCAAGAAAATCCCCTGTGGAGGCGGACTATGTTATCCCTGTCCCGGACTCGGGCCGGGCGCACGCCCTGGGGTACTCAGAAGAATCGGGGATTCCGTATGCGGAGGGCTTGATGAAAAACAGGTATGTTGAGCGAACGTTTATAATGCCCTACCAGAAGAGCAGGGACATAGGGGTGAAACTGAAACTCAACCCTATCAGGGAAGTCGTTGAGGGAAAAAGAATCGTCCTGGTGGACGACAGCATCGTCCGGGGCACTACAATGAAGCGAATAGTTAAGCGCCTCCGGGACTTCGGGGCGAAAGAGGTACACGTCAGAATAGGCTCGCCGCCCATCATAGCCCCGTGCTATTTTGGAATAGACATGAAAACGAGAGACCAGTTTGTGGCATACAACCGGACAGTGGAAGAGGTAGGCGAGGTACTGGGTGCGGACTCTCTGGCTTACGTCAGCGTTGAAGAACTCGTTGAGGCAATAGGTCTGCCCAGAGAACACCTCTGCCTTGGGTGTGTTACCGGAGAGTATCCGCTTCAGATACCCGGAGAGATAACACGGTTCCAGGCTAAAATAGACGAGTTCACTGCCGGCTCAAAAAAGAGAAAGAAAAAAGAACCCAAAAAACCCGAATGAAGAGGGTCAAAAGAAATTTAAACCCCGCCGCTTTTTTCGTCTCCCACAGTCGCCTCTCCGCCCCAATCTATCCTACTGGGCCGGTAGACTTTAAGGAACCCTGCGGGTTCCTCCTGTCTCCCGTCCCATTCGGTCGCTATCGCTCCCTCGTGGGCCGGTAGATTCGCCGGAGTGCTGGTGCACTCCGTCTCTCTACTTGCCCTCCCTCGCTTCGCTCGTTTCGGGCCGGTAGACTCGCTGGAACACTGGTGTGTTCCGCTGGCCTACTGCCTCACTCGGTCGCTATCGCTCCCTCGTGGGCCGGTAGATCAGCTGGAAGATCGCCGCCTTCGCAAGGCGGAGGCCAGGGGTTCAAATCCCCTCCGGTCCACCAATTAACCTATAGAACCGATTAGCCAAGAGGAGGGGAGTTGAGCAGAGGAACGCCGAAGGCGTTCTCTCTAAATCAAATCCCCTCCGGTCCATTTCAACTTGTATAGGAACTCTATTTTCAGTTATCTGGTTGGAAGGGATAGGAGGAACACTTTGTGTTCCTTCAAAGCCACCAATTAACCTATAGAACCGATTAGCCAAGAGGAGGGAGTTGAGCAGAGGAACGCCGAAGGCGTTCTCTCTAAATCAAATCCCCTCCGGTCCATTTCAACTTGTATAGGAACTCTATTTTCAGTTATCTGGTTGGAAGGGATAGGAGGAACACTTTGTGTT
>Ga0190313_1000228_pt1 | contig 35841 bp, 33 predicted proteins | sample 4870071011_MG_FD_169989 | JGI IMG/M metagenome (GOLD analysis project Ga0190313, IMG submission 169989) | Hydrothermal vent sediment bacterial communities from Southern Trench, Guaymas Basin, Mexico - 4870-07-10-11_MG | ecosystem: Environmental > Aquatic > Marine > Hydrothermal vents > Sediment ... | reverse complement strand
GACCGATGTGGGCCAGCATCTTAACCGTGAGGATTTTCCGTCATTTGATGCACATGACCCGAAAGTGGAACTTGTGAATGTGCTGATGACGGGCACTACGGGTAATAAGTTCTATGCGTCTGGGAAGAGGATGACCAACGAATACATAGAGGTCATCAAGAAGATAGACGACCCTGAATTTCTTGCCAAGGCCATCCTCTATGCGAGGCTGAACGGTTTCATGCGTGAAGTCCCGATAGCGGCTCTCGTGCACCTGTCAAGCATAGACCCAACCCTCTATCGCAAGGTCTATCACAAGGTCCTACGGACACCGAGAGATTGGGATAAGTTCGTGTCTATTGCCCGCTCTGGAGCGTTCAGGAAGGGCCTGGGTAAGGCCATCAAGAAGACAATGATAGAGGCACTGTCCTCTATGTCAATCTACCATGCTATCAAGTATCCGAAGCCCGTAAAGGACATGATACGCCTCTCCAGACCGAGCGAGGAGGTCAATCCCGCTATCATAAAGTTCATTATGGAAAAGGACCCGTCCACAGACGAGACCTTGAAAGTCCTCTCCGAACTCCCCTCTATGTCAGAGAGCGAAGTTGTAGAGGCTATCAGAAAATACAGACTGCCGTTTGAGGCGGTCATGGCCCGTGTCAAGCCGACACCAGCAATCTACGAGGCTCTTCTATACAACGCACCTTATATGAACCTCATAATGAATCTCCACACTTTTTACAGGGCTGGTGTATTCTCCAAACAAGAGAACATAGAGTATGCCGCAAAGAGAATAGCGGACCCTGAAAACATCAAGAACTCTATGTTGTTCCCGTATCGCTACTTCATTGCCTACAATGCCTTCAAACGGAATATACTTAATGCTGAAAGTAAAGATGAAATGATTCCGATACTCTCCGCCCTTAAAACGGCTATAGAGCAGTCGGTGAGCAATGTTCCCTCTCTGAATGGCACTGTTCTGATAGCACTTGATATATCATGGTCTATGAGGGGTATAGCGATTAACAAAGAATCTATTGTTACATATTCCGATATAGCGTCCATCTTCGCTGGCTCTATCCTGAAGCGGAACCCTGACAATACGATTGTTATACCATTCAGAGACCATGTAGAGAAGGACATAGGAGTGAAATTTACAGACATCATACAGTCGCACGGTATCATAGAGGCTACTGAATACATACGCAATATATCTGATGATGGCACATCCCTCTCTGCACCCATAGAGCACGCTCTGAAGAACGACATCCACGCTGATACTATCGTCGCTATAACGGACAACGAAGAGTGGGTTGGAAGACCGTTCATAAATGCACTTCAGGAATACCTACAGAAACACCCCAAGACACAGGTCTATCTTATTACCATATCGCCATACAGGGACTATCCGACCCCGACCAATCACTCGAATGTCCACTACATATTCGGCTGGTCAGACAAGATACTGACCTACATTGGCAAGACCCATGAGGACATGCTCACCGACATAGAGAACTACCCTCTCTAATTTTTCTTTTTTATCGGAGCCATATATTGTCTTGGCTAATGCAAATTCTTATAGAATAATTATATACTTTTACCGATTATCCACAGACCAAAATAGGACAGAGGTGAGAGAAAAATGATAAGTAAGGACAGACTGATGATAGGTATAATCACAGCAAGTATAATAATCAGTGGCATTCTATACATATATCCAGCACCGGAGAGCGATAATGAATTTGTGTGGCCTGACGAAGACCCTATGGTAAAGAAAGCACATTACGAGGAAGTTATGACGGTATTCTATGATGGATATGATGAACCGGATGGACATCCATTTGTGAATTATTACTCTAATGGGGCTATATGTTGCGACTTCGCAGATAACATAGAGGATATGGGGCATCTTTATGTGGCCGCCATAGATAGCACAACAGACCAAAATATATCCGTCCATGGTTTCTATATAGATGATTGTTATGTCTATGGGTTTGAAAGGGCTACAAACATATATAAGAACCACAGTTACATGGAACTATTGATACGATATGGGACTTATAACATCACAATTGTTGCTCCAGGATATGAAGATTATACAACTACTGTGAAGATTAATCAGACATTGGATGGCCCTAAGATTGTCACAAGAATGGATAGAGTCCATCCAGAAAACAAATCCCTTTTATGGGGGTGGATATAATGGAAAATGAAGAGGTAATACACATAGAGGGAGAGAAGATACAGGAATTGGAACGCCGACTGAAGCAATTGGATGAGAAAATATCCATGACATATCAGGAGATATATAACTCTCCGAGGATAGTTACTATGAGAGCGAAGATAGAGGACTTGGAGCGACAGATAGAGACCATCACAAACAAAGCAGAAGAATCGGAAATCAAACCACTTCAGAAAGAATACCGAGAACTGCGGGATAGCATGATTGACTTGAAGAATAACGCCATAAAACAGGCCAGAAAGAAGTTCATAGAGGTTCTGAAGTCGTATATGGATAAGGGATACATCATACAGAGCGTAGAGATTGAGGATGACTATCGTCTTCATTCAGAATATAATATCGGCGATAGCATGGATACCAACTTTATGAGGACTGTTAGATACATATCTGGATTCAAAGTTACAAGGAATAATATCAAATATATTTCCTGTGAGTTCAAGCACAATCACGACCAGGTAGAGGAGACAAACCTCTCTGAATCCTATATAACAAAGAATGGCACAAGGTTCATAGAGGTTATTATAGTATCGCATCTGAAGGGACGGAAGGAATGCATGAGTTCCCACTCTATGGTCAAGGTCAGGAACGAAGACGGCAGTGAATACTACACCTCTCCGAAATCAGCAACGATGTCGTGCCCTGTTTGTGGTGCTTCGTATGGAGAGATAGAGGCAGGGAATGGAGAGACGCTGATGGGTGATTACACAAAGCCACATTGCCCGCACGCTGACCTCATAGACGATGACAAGGAACCGGAGATTGTCAGGATTAAACTAAAAGACGAAACGATAGTCATTCAGAAGACATAGAGAGATATTAAACACCTTTATGATATTTATGTTTTATTATTAACTTTTATATACATCTATATATTTGATTCTATTAGTGGTGTAAATGACAAGAGGATGGAAAAGTGACTCCAACCGACATGCGTTTGCTTCAAGTGGGACAAAAACAAGGAAAGTATTAGAACTCAAATCATATTTCACTGACTTGCGTGTGAATCGGAATATGAATAATTTTAGATATACTAAAATGCCGCCTTATGACGAAAAGATATTAAATAAAGTCCCTGGTAAGTTTAGTGAATATTATAAATCTGAATATTCTTTACATAACATAGGTATAATCAGGACAAAGAACAATAGATTATATGCTTTAGTTACTTATGGTGTGAATACTAATGAATTCATTGTATCTAAGTTATTCCGTGATTTTAATAAAGATAAGAGAAAAGAAATATTAAAACAGTATTTGAAATATTATGACACTAAAAAGGATGAATATATGGAGTCCTCTGATGTATTGCTTGATAAATTTATCAGGTATGATATGTATTATTATCTCTCCGATTTGATGGGAGCCCTCTCTGGTATGGAAGCATCTTATTCTGATATTAATAAAGGTGTAAATAAATTAAAATCATATTTATTAGACCTAAATGAGTTATATGGCAAGAAATTGGATAGAAACAAAATTATTGATGTAATTGCGGATAATAAACTACTATTCAATTATTTTACCCGTGATAAAATATATAATTTTACTGATTTTACAATGCAGAAAATATACGGTCTAAAGAAACATAGAAGTAGATTAGGTTCTGGATGGATGTCATATTACCTGTTACCATTAAAGAAGAAAGATTACAAGTGGGGTGAATAAGATGTCTAAAGGATGGTATAATGACCCAAATTCACATGCTCTCGCTTCTAAAGGTGCTAAGATAAGACTAAATCCCTCTATGTCATTTAATGAGTATATGAAATATAGGGAACAACATATTGGTAAAACCACAATGATAGATAAGTTTTTACAGGATGAAAAAAGGATTAAGGAATTCTACAAACTTACCATGAAATATGATGATATGACTGATTGGAAATTACCACCTATAAAGAATATACATTATGCAAAGGACTATACATTTATAGAGACAACTGACCCGAATATATTAGTTATAATCGGTCCACATGCAGATTATTATGTGGATAAAGCAAAATATATTATGTCTAAAACTCCAAGTAAGAAATTTGATTATAAAGGCATAAGACATTTATTATTTTTATTCGGAAATAGGTATATGTTAACAGATGAACTTCGTGAAGTTGATAAATTATATCACGATGGGAAAATCTATGTCGTTACTAATAAAAAGAAGATTAATACTTCTATACCATACGAAATATTTGTGTTAATGTATAAAGTAAGAAAGAATCTCCCTATAAGAAAGTCAATAGAGAATGTCGTTAAGTATAAGAATGGTGAGTATTATGTCTATGATATATCCTCACGGAAAGATGACTACGATAAAATCTTTAATTATCTGGACAGTAATATAAATACCCGAAATAAGTATGAAAATATACCTATCAGAAAATATAGATTATTTGCTAGTAGTCTTGATAAGGTATTCATAACAAAGATTGATGTCTCTGATTTGAATGCGAAGAGTCGTTCTGAATTCATAAAAATATTAAAAAATAACAAACCATTAACAGAGAAAGAGTATAAAGAACTGATACGACTCATAAAATAATAAATTTAAGATTCACTAATATTGTCTTCGCATCTTCAGTTCGCTATAAAACTTCAAATACTTTTCCACGAATATATTCATGGAGCGTGATATAAATGGCTACGATAGGTGATGTGATAAAATATCTCCAAAAGATAGCGCACCATGAATTTGATTATAGACAGAGGCTCATTACTGAACAGGAGAAGCATTGGACCGTAGAAAATGCGGTTCAGATGAGGATTTCTCAAGTCAGATGGGAACTCGCTGTTACTGTTTCCAAATACTTACAAGAAGTAGAGAAAGATGCCTATAAACCTATCGTAGAGGAAATAGAGAAGATGATAGATGGAAACATCAAAGAGAAAGGTTTCTGGCTCTCTGAACTATCCGAGAGCGATGACGATGGATACATAGAGGCATGTAAGCATAACATACAAGTCATAGAGGCCTCTCTGAACAGTCTATTTATGGTGCTTGCTCTGATAGACCCAGAGCGTCTCAAGAAATATAAAGATGGGGAACAGAAATGAAATTGTATGACAGAACGAAGCGGAGAATTAAAAGGAAACTCAATAGAGCCCTGGATGAAGTATCTATCGCTACTCTGATTGTGATACTCATATTCATACCAGCCATACCTGGAATATTGCTGTGGTATTCGTTGGACCCCATAACATTCTGGCAGAAATTCGCTATTATTGCACTCTCTATACCGTTATACATACTCACGCTGGTAATAGAGATACGGATATTCGCTGGATAATGTATAAAAGGAATGGAAAGGTAGTGAAAACAATGAGGAAAGGTCCTGATAGAATAAAGTGCCCTGTCTGTGGTTGCGAGATGAAATGCGTTGGTAGGTTGGACCTTGATGTATATTATCTCTGTGAGAGCGGACATTATATAATTCATACACCTACAGGATATATACATAGAGATACAGAAAAGAATAAGAAGGAGGCGATAGAGTGAACATATAAGACCAGATGAAGACTGGACATAGTATTGTCTTCAAAATCAGAGGAAGAAAATAAGGTTCATATATGGACGATGAGATAACTGATAACTGGTGGTGATAGAAATGACAGAGACTATACCTGTGAATGAAGCATTCGTCCTTAAGCCCGTAGAAGGCAAGAAGAGCCCCATCTTTAGGACACCTCATAGAGGTGTCGTTGTGATACCAGATGTAATACCATATATTGATAGATACTATATCGTTCATATCTATCAAAAAGTTATCAAGAGCAATAACAGATATTTCTTCAGAGCACATATACATGACCTCTCCGAATATCAGACCACTACATACCGTCCTGACATAGAGGCCAAGAAATTCTATCCTTTGACTATCAAAATAGATGACTATAAGGTCCAGATACCGTCCTCTCTGATAGAGGACATGGAACTCATTCGGGAATGGTTTGAAGATGAAGTATTTTACGAAGAGTATAAAGTTATGATTAAGGACGGACAGAGGGTGACGGCCATAGTCAGAGAGGATGGATTTCTTATGGACCACAGTCCTGGGAGCATAATAGGGTTCTGGGGGTTCTCACGACGCTCTCCGAGAGAACTTTACGAAATACTATCAGATTACATGGATACCCCTACCAGGATGTCATACGGCACGGATGTTGACGAAGGCTACAACAAACTCTCCGTAGAGGGCATAGGAGAGGTCTATATCTGTGAGGACGGTATATACTATGACCCCTCTGACAGCGAGATAATGAAAGCCATCGGAGAACTCGGTGGCTGGTATCGGAACTATATCAATACAAGAGGCTCCGTTGTAAATGCTACCGAATATTGGAACGATATAGCCAGAGAACTCTTTGGTGCGCAGATACCAGAAACGACATCCCTACGGAGTTATATACTCCGTGGAGAGTATATCCACTCTCTGAAGGACTTTTACTCTCTGTGCAATGCCCTCTATAAGAGGAACCTTAACTCTCCGTCGCATCATTTCAGGGTATGGCAGATATGGAAAAACGGCCATAGCAGTGATAAAGTATAGAGAAATCATTACAATGATTAACTAAAACTTTATTTATTTTAATATAGGTTGTGTAGTATATGATTGACGATATATACTATAAAACACAGAGCGGAAAACTGTATAATGGAGACGCTATGGAAGTATTGAAAACAATACCAGACAATACATTTACAGCGGTTATTACTGACCCGCCCTATGGCCTCTCTGACCATAACGAGAATGTAATACGAGAAGTAATGTTAAAGTGGCTATCTGGTGAAGATGATTATGTCCCTAAAAAGAAAGGATTTATGGGGAAGGCGTGGGACGGATTCGTGCCGCCACCTGCTCTATGGCGTGAAGTTTATAGAGTAATGAAGCCTGGTGCAACGGCGTTGGTATTCAGTGGAACTCGCACTTATGATTTAATGACATTATCTTTAAGGCTCGCTGAATTTGAGATTAAGGATACTCTTATGTGGTTATATGGATGTGTAAGTGAAGATACAGAAATCTTAACTACTAATGGATGGAAAAAATGGAATGAACTGTCAGAGGGAGAAGAAATTTACAATCTAAACCTTCTTAATGGCAAAATAGAGAAGGATATTGTTCTGGAAAAATTCGTCTATGACATAGAGGATGAATTAATCAACATAAAAAATGATAATACAGACCAACTGATAACCAAAAACCACAAAGTTATATTAAAGTATCACACAAGCCATAAATGGACATGGAAATACGCTAAAATGATAATGAGTATAACAGAGCCAATATTCATACCTGTTTATAATATTATGAACAGGACAATATCCTCTATTCCTATAAATACAGGTGACATTAAAGTTGTTAAATATAAAGGAAAAGTATGGAGTATTAGAACTAACAATATGACTTATATCGCCAGAAGGAATGGTAAAATATTCATAACAGGAAATAGCGGTTTTCCCAAGGCACAAGATATAAGTAAGATGATAGATAAGAAGTTGGGTAAATTTGAAGAGAGAAAAATTATAGGCAAAACAAACACCACTTATCCTCAAGCAGATAATTCCGTATCAGAAAGGAGTTACGGTATTTCGGGAGCGAATATGCTCAAAGACGAGAGTGCTGAAAGAGTTACTCTGAACATTACTGCTCCAGCCACGCCAGAAGCAGAACTATGGGACGGACACAAGACGCACTCACTTAAACCCGCCTATGAGCCAATCATCATGGCAATTAAACCTAATGACGGGTCTTACGCAGATAACGCCCTAAAGTGGGGTGTATCGGGTCTAAATATAGACCCTGCAAGGGTAGGGAACGAAGAGATATTCGTCAAGGGTGGTAAGAAGGGTGGTGTTGCTTATGGTGATTGGAGCAACGAAGTAAATCAGACTCACATTGGTAGATTCCCTGCAAATGTGTTGTTAGACGAAGAAGCGGCGAAAATGGTGGATGAGCAGAGTGGGCGATTAAAAAGCGGAGGCACAGGGATGCAATATAAAAGAAATGAATATAATGCAAGTAGTTATATGATTGGAAATATACATAGAACTAATATACCACCAAGTGAAGGTGGCGCATCCCGCTTCTTCTATGTAGCGAAAGCAAGTAGAACAGAGAGGAAAGAATACAATAATCACCCAACAGTAAAACCGATTGCATTGATAGAATACCTTATTAAATTGATAAAACAGTCTACATACAATTACATATTGGACCCATTCGTTGGGTCTGGAACTACGGCTATCGTCTGTGAGAAACTGAATATAAATTGGTTATGTATTGATAATGACGAACATTCATGCTATATCGCTAAACAGAGAATTAGAGATATTGCTATGTCCGATTATAAACGACTGAAAACAGAACGGAAATCTGACGACGAAAATAAGGAACTAACTATACTTGGTGAAGGTGATGATTTGTGAGTTATAATCTGATATATCATTACATGAGTAAAACTTTATTTATTTCTGATGACAATTTGTAGTCGGTGATAATAGATGTCAAAACATGTCAGAGTGGAGATAGATGACATATATAAGGTATTTGAGGATATAACTATTAAAATAACACATTGTGATGTAAATTATTATGTTAACCCACATAAAAATAGAGTAACCAATACAAGATATGAAGACATCGAAGACAAAGCGGTTCGGAAAGCCCTCTATGAGAAGTATTATAATATAGTTGATGACTATAAAGCGGAGTATCTTAGCGCAATCAAGAAAGACCTAGAGATAATCAAGAACATGAAATCAGTTCCAATGTCTAAGATACAGGTATCACATAGACAGACCTATTATGATTTGATTGGGACAACAGAGTATAGGTTCCTGTTGCCCGTCTTCATCATATCCTATGTCAGAGCCAATCAATCCGTCCGCTACGAAGCGAAAGTGAAAATATACAAAGTGAAAATATACAGAGACAACTATTTCTATGTGTATAAAGTTAAGACACCTAATAACATACATAGACGATATAATATACTGAAAAATGCCGAGCATTTTATACGGAGAGAACTCTTAGATGATATAGAGCGTCAAAAGAAAGAGCGTCAGAAAGCGATAGAGGAAGAGATATACAACAAGCGTATCATAGAGTATAAGAAATCCGTGATAGAGCCGATACTCCATGAGAAATACGAGACCTCTAAGACATACAGGCAAGAGGACGCTATAACCGTAAATTATAGAGACGGTAAAAGGCTCATAACAGTTGCATATATCCGTCTGACAGTGAAGAAGAATACCGGAAAGCCCTATATCAGTAATATAGAACTCCTGCATCCAATGGACTACCGCATCCTGTTGAAACTGAACAAGAAAATAATCAAAGAGCAGTGGTGATAGACAATGAACCTAAAATCGTTATGGAAATCTTCTAATAACGCCCTGCGAGAGAGTGAAGACTACAAGGAGATACACCGATGTATGGATTATGCAATGGACGGTAGTGCGATAAAAATTGGCGTAGAGGCTTCCGTATTTGTGCAGTATCTGGACCAGAATAGAATCTATTACGAAGAGGTGGATGGCGAGTATTATGTCAAGTTCAAGCGCAAAATAATCAAGGTCAAGCCGGACCCTCATTATCCGAGGAGCGCAGTAATACCATGACATCAGAGAGTAGAGACACCTCTATGATTAAGGAACATTACCATGTCGTCGTAATCAGAGGCAGGCATTGGATAGAGTCAAATATCTACAAAGAGGATGATGGGAAATGGAATGTCGTGAATTCTCAAGGCAACATCATTAATCAGTTCCAAACTCTCAGAGAGGCAGTGTTCTATTGCTATGATACGATATTCCAATACCATGATAATTTATCACTTTCGGATATACTCCGTGGTGCTGGTTGCCCGCCAGATGACATCATCAACGAATATATAACTACAACACGCCTCTATGATATATTGTCCTTGGACCATGATAGGATTGGATTTACAGGGACACGGGACGGCATGAGTAAGGAACAGAGAGCGACCCTCAAGACAATCCTGACTACTCTCAGGCCACGGGAAGTCCATCACGGTGATTGTATCGGTGCGGATGCAGAGTTCCATGAGATATGCTCTAAGATAGACAGTATATCTGACATAGTTATACACCCACCGAAAATAGATACTGCACGGGCGTTCTGCAAAGCCGGTATCATCCGTGAAGAGAAGGACTACTTAGACCGTGATAAGGACATCGTGAATGAGACAGACATGCTCATAGCGGCTCCAAAGACTCTCTATGAAGTCAAGCGGAGTGGGACATGGTTCACAATAAGGTATGCCTCTATGATATACAGGCCGACCATCATCATTACTCCAGATGGCGATATGGTATTCAGGAACTTCCATTGCCTTAATTCCTGACCTCTATGAAAACTTTATATATTTCGTTGCGTCTATAACTATCATAGAGGTGAGTTAGAAATGCCTAAAGTAGTAATAAATGACATAGACGAAATACTGAAATTCGTGAGAATGCCAATAAAATACAACGGCAACCTCTATGTGGTTAGACCACTTGGAAATGTATTTCTGGTCAGGAATAGCAACGGGAGTTTCATACCTCCTGAATCCATGGACGATAACCTGAAGAAGACACTATTAGACCTCTACGAAAAGAAGGTAAAAGATTACAAAGCCCTCTATGAGTGGGCTCTCATGGAATTCATAGAGGAGATAAAGAGATTACACAGGAACTATGACATACCAATGACAACTATAAGAGTATATCACACAAATATTGACCGTAATTATGGGCCACTCAAGAGGCGTGAATTTGAGTTCCTGATACCGCATGTAGAAATAATCTACACTATAAAGAATCAGTATATACACTATAAAGCAAAAATAACACTCACAATTGATAGATTTACTAATCGGGTTCATGCTTATACTGACTCTGATGTTAGACATTACGAGAGTCTGACAAACACTTATCTCATTAAATTCATAAAGAATACTCTACAGAATACTATCAGAGAACAGAAATCAAACTATCTATGGGAATCAAGTTGGAAAAGGAAAGAAACCAGAATAAACGAATTCGTGAAGAAATACATAGAGCCGATTATTGGTGATAGATATACCATAGAGAAGAACTACTATAACGACTATATGGTCAAGGACAGAGACAGTCGTAATATTGCACGAATTACATTTGTGATAGATGACAGAACAGGTAAAGTTCGCATGAATACATTCTCTATATATCATAAAATGGACTACTACATCATGCTGAAACTATGGCGAAAACTCCGTAAATGACGGAGTGAAACTTTTTATAGTTCATATTCTCTATTTGAGCATTAGTGATAGAAAATGACCGCATCAGATTTCAAAAGGTTCATAGAGATTGGAGTGAAATTCGCAAAGTGTAATCAGATTTCTACCATTGTCAAGATAGAGAACGGTAAATATGGTCTGACACCAACCAACCACTCCGCTGTCCTCTACATGTATTCTGACATGAAACTTAACGGCATATACGACATCATGGATATTTACAAGGCAGTGCGAACAGGCACATCCCTGATAGAAGAGACCGAAGAAGGTCTCGTGATAAAGCGTGAGGACGGACAGATGATAGTAGTCAAGAAATTAGACGCTACCATGCCCTCTATCCCTAATATGGATATAAAGATTGATATGTATTCTGGAGTAGAGGCAAGAGCACTAAAGTCTATATTCTCCTCTATGGAATACTCCTCTGTGCGCTTTGTGAACGACAATACGATGTATCCACGCCTTTTTCTCGCATTCTCTGATAGGGACAGTGTGGATGTCGGGATGTCCAAGATTACGGCGGAGATACTGCATGTATCATCAATGCACGAAAAGACTGCCACAGTATCATCTCACAGGGTCAAAGCATTCAAGGACATTCTGGACATCCTCTATCCAGACGATATGCTGGAGATATTCACTCGGTCCAATGGACCCATGGAGATTGCATTGAATATCAGTCATGCCTCTATGATACCCGTCCTGAAGGACGGAGAGGGTTTCGGACTACGATATATCATCCCCATAACACAACATGTTTGATTAGAGGATAGTGATAGTATGAATGACATAGAGGAATTACTGCGTAAAGTCCGTGAGATAGCACTCAAATACGATTTGAGTATGCCAAGCGTATCTATAATATCAACTCCATACTTTGAAAAGTTGCTTGGTGGAACATTCTTTGCGAGTATAAAAGTCAGTGATAATACGATTTGTAACTACCTCAAAATGCATGGAATATTACCAATAGAGGACGAATGTGAAAAGCACGAATTATGCTCATTGAGTTTCTATGTAGAGGAGAGTGATTATTACATAGAGTTATATACCGTAGCCGACGATATTTATACCGCTCTGCGTCAGTTGTATGAACTGCTGGAGTGTATTATATCTGACATAAAAGATGATGATAAGCAGTGATAGACATTCCATAGAGTTTGGAATGTGCATTCACATCATCACTTTATTTTACATGAGAATTTCCCATCGTAGAGAGTGCACCTCTTATGCCTGTTGTCCCAATGTATGAGCGCAAGCGTCAGGATGATGGCTATTGCGATACATAGCACGGGCCAGAAAAAGTCATAGTCGTTGACATGGGTATCTATTGTGTAGTGCAGGAAACATATATCCGCCCACGGAGATGAGTGGAATAGATGCACCTGATACGCATACGGCTCTGGGAGTATCCAATGGATGTCAGGGAATATAGCCACGAAGCCGCCTATACACCCAACGAATATGTCCCTGTATATGACCTTATACAGTCCCGTTGCCAGCAGGATGATGATTGTGATGGTGTATCCGAGAGCAAAGTGTCCTATCGGGAACATTTTTTTCACCATATCCCGCATGTATATAGACAATATAAAAATGTTTGTAGTTATGCTTATATGTCAATATTGTCTTCATATTCAACACTCTATGAATTCCTTTATATAAGACCTTAAACATATCCATTCATGGTGATTAAAATGTCGGGAATGAAGATAAGCATAGAGATGATAGGTAGCATGATTATAGTCAGCGTAGCGTATATAATATATTATGCCCTGACATCGGATTTACTTGTAGGAGATAGCATCATGGATGTTGCTATCATTTTCATCCTAACATTTGTGATTTCCATAATAGTAGGTAGGTTTGCGGAACAATGTGCTAGCGACACACCACCGAGTATTTTTGGTATGATAATATTCATAGTTATCACTTTTGCATACGCCCTGTTCACGAAACTATATTATCCGATGTTGATATTTCCTCCTATTGTATGGATGGTAGCACATTCAATTACAAATACTTTTGTTATAGATGAGAATGGTAATCAATCAGTCGTCAAGACATTAATAGCGATGGCCCTAATCGGTATATTCATAGCCGTATCAAAATACATGTGGTTGAAATGACGATAATAGAGATAGAACTTGACGATGACCATACTCTGGATGGAAAAGCACGGGCGTTCCATGACCCCGTGCTTTATGATATGCTAAAGGACATACGAAAGGCCATCAGAAAGCAGAGAGGTATCCATATCTACACGGGGATTGCACCTATCAGCAATAACCCTCTCATATTCATAGAGGGCGATGACATGGCCGATTTTAATATACATGATTTCCTTAATGAGCATCCTCTCTACAAAGAGAAGGTGTTCACAGTCGTTATCAAAGAGATAACCATCTATAAAGAAAAGCCGAAACCCAAACAAAGATTTTTATAGAGCGAAAGCGATAGACCCTCTATGATGAAGGAATACATCTGTGATAACTGCGGTCATATCGGAGAGTATGACACGATACTGCCTGCAAAGACAATAAAATGCAGGTCCTGCTCTCGGAGAGGCCATCTCCGAAAGCCTACCCTTGCAGAGCATACACGGAACTGTGAGATGTGCCGTGCTCTCGGATACGGCGAAATAGAGGCATGATATAGGTATTTTTACTAAATACAGGGACAAATGGGATTTTCTCTCTGATATATATGAGGATTTAGTGAGAGTGATGTTATTCTGCTCTGTCCTTATTTCATAAAACTTTTTATATTTCCGTGGTCATCCCTCTAATGGTGATGATAGATATGACTGAACTAATATGTCCGAAATGTTTATACATATGTCAATATTGTCTTACAAAATAAAGCAACACCGCCATCTTAAATACTCTCTAATGCATATCAAAGCACAGAAAAGGAGGTGATAAAAATGCCAGAGCAAGTGTTTAAGAGCCTGATAAATGCCAGACGCATTGCCTCTATATCAAACGACATGAGAGAGGCATTTGAATCATTAACATTCGCAACTGCCAGAAAGGATGTCATCATCTCACTGATAGAGAAGGTAAGAGAAAAACATGGAAACAAAGTAGCACAATCGCTGGCCGAAGAAATATCAATAGAGCCACAGACAGAAGTTGAACTCTATCGCATCTCACATATAATCACAATAGCCAAAGGCTTCCTGCACTACCGACAGACCATGAAAAGACAGATTTCAAAACTTACCGAGGAAATCATTGACCTGCAAAATACACCAATAGCAATCCATGCACTGCCAGACACATCTTCTTATACACCTTGGAGGGAGAGCATACACAGAGACGGTCTGCTAATGAACTACAAAGACATTGAAAAAGTAAATCGCATACGAAAAGAGATAGAGCAGAGACGGCACAAAATTGCTGAAATTAAAAAGAACTACTTTATTTAATTTCCCTCTAAAACTTTTTATATTTTTTACAGACATCGCTCTATATGGTGATAATATGACTGAACTGATATGTCCGAAATGCCTTTACAAGTTTGATTACGATTACACCGACAGCGACTATACAGAGAGCGACCACTATGCGGAATGTCCTAAATGCAATACAATGATACGGGTCAATGTGGAAATAGAGATACTCTACTCCAGGGATGAGGACGACTTTGCGTATCGCTTCTTAAAGGTTAGAGGATACCCCTCTCTGGACGATGTGTGGACTGACGACAGGCGGAGGATGATGCTATCCCACTACATCAATTGCATCGTCATAGAGGGCATCATGGAAAGGGACAGCGTGATGGATGGATATGACAGAGCCGTCTCTGAATGGGCGTTCCAGGAGGCCATGAGATACAGCAAGAAGGAACCCGTGGAGGATGAGACGGGACCATCCGATTGGATGGATATGTTCAAGGACCCTGACATCGCTGCTAAAGTAGAGAGGGAAATCAGGAAGAAAAGAGCGTCTATGGACCCGACAGAGGGGTTGCGGAACATCGGGTGAATCCAAATATGTAATTAATCTTTTTATATTTGTATAGTTATTGAAGATATGAGGTGAGTCAGATGCCTAAAATAATATGGGACAAAGAGGAAATGGAAAATAATATCAGAAAGATGCACTACTATTTTAAAGTAAATGATAGTAGAATAAGTATGTCCAATGGTCGCATAACATTCTATTACAATGAGAATAATAAGTGCTTATCAGAGGATGAGATACCAGAGGACGAAAAGAAAGAGATATACAAGGAATACAATAAGATAGTTGAAAAAGCGATACAGGAATTCAATGATAATGCAAATAAACTCCTGGATGCATTACTATCAAATCGCATACCTCTATCAACTATCCATGTATATGGTGCATACTCATATAATGGATATAAGGGTTACATGCCTGTATCAGTGTCCTGCATGAAAATGGTATCAAATCAGTATCAAAAATATCCAATTTCGTTCAATGTGAGTTATATACCTACAAATAAACTCCCATACAAAGTTTATGTTCCTTTTATGAATCTAAGAACATATAAGAATATCAAAAATAACAAGCATTTCAAGGAAGTCGTGATGACAGGCATAAAATATTCCCTGGAAGTAAAAAAGAATAGGATGCGTGAAGACAAATTCAGGAAGAAAGAACTCGCTGTGATTAAGAAGTTATCTGATGAACTGAAAGACCTCTTTGAGAAAGAAGGATATGATGTTAATGTGATTTATAATGTATCATATATTGAAGTGATAGATAAACTGACAGGAAAATCGGTTATAACAATGACGCTTCGTGTCTATAAAAGTAATATGAAGCCATATGTATACTCCATGACAATCAATAAGAGGATTGATTACAGACTCATGCTGAAACTGAGGAAATACCTACCGACTAAAATAATAGAATAGAGGAGTCCTCTATGCCGCCGTCATTACCACCAAATTACAGGTATCCCTGTCAAAGGGGTTACAATTGCCCCTATAAGAATGTTATATGTTCATACATTCCGAAAGGAAAGACATGTGTTGCTATTCGCAGAGCAGTTCGTCTCCGTGATAAACAATGCGTAGTATGTGGGTCCAGGTCGTTCCTGACATTGCACCATATACAGCCGTCGTCAGTGAAATCAGAACATCTCGTTATGCTTTGTCATTCGTGCCATACGAAATTACACCAACAGAAAGTAGCATTACTAGTGGATACAATGAACAAGAAATTCGTGATAGTTGAACTAATCAAGAACGGTATGAAGATGAGAGAGCACCCTATAACGGAGTATAGATTACTAAGTTATGAAGATGACGAAGGATACATATTGAACAAAGCAATGAAACATATCCAGAAGCAGAAATAGAAACACCTCTACGATAACATTTATATATTTACTCAAATAAAATTGACTAACTCATATTGTTAATTTGTAGTAAAATTTTAAATACATGTTTCAATTTATGATGAGTTGGTGATATAATATGGTAAATGATGAGGCCGTCGCTAAAAAAGATGAGTTGAGTAATGAACTTGCGAAGACAATTCTAAAGACGCTTGGAGATGCTGATATTGTAAAGAAATTGGAAGATGTGAATTTCAGAGATATAACGATAGAAGAGATGGAGAAATTTGGTATCACTGAAAAAGAGGACATAATGAAGATAGGTATAGCCAGAGGGACATATATAATGTGGAATGTATTCGCTCGATTAATGAATGAATTTCATAATCTATCTATATTTGATATGAGTTCTACAACATATTTTATTACAGATAGAGCAGCAAGGGTGTTCGGGTATAACATAAGAACCGAAGAGGATTTTTATAGATACGAAGAGGAGATTTATAACATAATAGAGGTTGTTACTGCTGAATTAGGAGAATTAATAGAAAACCCTGATGATTTTATACTCACAGACGAAATTATCACAAAGATAGCAAAGAAGTATAAATTAACGAAGGAGAAAGTCATAGTTGTAATAGGTTATTTTGTTGGTAGAATGGATATGAAAGTAATGAATATTGATGAATTATATGAGTTCTATCAAGAAAGGTTAATACCCTCTCTGAAAGAAGTCAGTGACGAATATAGAGATGATAACTTTGACAATACAGGTTTTATATAATTTATGCAATTCATTTTATATATTTTATTTGTGATGCTTATATTATGACAGGTTGGTATAACGACAGAAATCGGCACTCGCTCGCTTCTGTCGGCGCACAGACAAAACCAAGTATTAAACTCAGTAAATTCAAGATTGCACCGGACCACATTCATACAGATTATGCTGGATTGATTAATTCCTATTATGACACTAGAATAGATTTCAGTAAGGATTTCAGGAAGGATGTATTCAATTACAATACAATCAGACAGATAATAGAACAACCGAATATAGCACTTTATTCTTATCTGAAATTATATCCAGATGATGTAGATACTACATCACTTGTGTTGACAGCATTAATGTATAAACCCAAATCAAAGAAATACAGTAAATTATGGATAGAAATGCTCATAGACGCATTAGGACTGCCTTTATCCGCAAAGAAACTCCTCTATGAGTATTATGGTATAGATTATAAGAACGCACCTCTAAGGAGCATGAAATTAGAGACGAAGAAGTTCTTGAAGATATTTAACGATATACCTGATGAAGACATCATAACTAAGTTCCCTGTATTCCCATTACTAATACCTGTGATACTGTCATTACACGATTATCCTATATCAAACCCGAATATTGAAGCAGTTGAAGTTCCATTGCTCTATGTGAATCTCCTGAATATATGGGATGATAGAGTTATAGAACAGATGAAATTTCCAGATATTGGACTTGACATAGACGACTATAAGGAGATATATTTTAAACAGATGGAACTTATGAATAGCATATTGAGAATGGATTATACTGATATTGACAATACAGAATTCATCATTAATGACCTGATTCTTGAACTTGATAAAAAATTCTTGGGTCTAGATATGAGGAACTATACAATCAAAGATGTCCTCTCTATGGATTGGGTATCTAATGAAGATACATACATGAGTATCATTAAGATATGGGACATCTATGAGACATGTAATAATCCATTCATTGATAAGAGTGATATAACATTACATCCATTGGAATTGATATTACTATCAAATCCCAAAATCGGAAAGAACTTCAATGAACTCATCCAAGCAATTCCAATTATGTATGCTTTCGGATATTATGATTCAGTATTTGAAAAACTAAAGAAGTCCATACCGAATCCAACAACTCCAGAGAAGATGATATATACAATGATATATCATCACGAAGGCAATATTAGAGATTCAAAGAACAGAAAAATTGATATTAGACCGTTCTTAGCATCGGCAACATCAAATATCATAAACAACGACAGAAAGGACTTAAATCCCTCTATGTTCAGGGACATACCGATGGAGTTAAAGAAGGGAATACATGAAGTCCTCTATGAAATATACACTAATGCAGAAATGTTATTTACTCCAGATATGAGATTCCGAGAGGATGTCTATGATAAGTTAAAGAGTATTGTAGAAGAGAAATTGGCTAAAGTATCCGACGAAAAACTCCGAGAATCGGCTATGAAATACTTACTAAATAAAATTACTTTCAGCAATTTAAAGTGCATAGAGCAATATCACGATGCTGATAGAACTCTCGGTAATTTACGAGACTCAAAATATGATAAGTATAAGAACATCTATCAAAAGATGATAGCGTATATGATAGATACAGAGACACAATCCGAGTATTTCCTGAATATTTATGCATATCTACATGGTGTCAGCAAATTGAAGTATGTCTATTATTCCAAGCACAGCCTCAAAGATATAATAACTCCAATGTTGAAAAATTTATTGAATATCTACGAGATTAATAGATTTAGAGTGAATGATATATACTCAGAGGATGTTAAACCATCTCAATACATGATGGCATACATATTGGAAACTAAGGATTTCCCGATACTAAATGATGCGATACAGAGTTTAAAGAAAGAAGTCGGACATCTGGCAGATACAATACCAATAAAAGATAAAAAGATTAAGCGTGAAATACAGTTATATACCAAGTTCATCTATGGAATTACACATTTTAAAGTTCGTAGAGCATATTATGATGATTCATACGAAAGTAATGCACTTAGAGCGACTGCAATTCTCAAAGCGTTAGTGCCGTTGATAATGCTATACAACCTATTAGATACTCTACAACATAAACTTGGCAGCACATAATATTTAATTTTTATTCATAAGTGTTTTTATATCATCAATCAATCTTTATGGTATGACATGGCGTAATGACACGAACCGACATTCATTAGTTGGTATGGGTGTTAAGACAAGACGCAAGCCCATATCATGTGATATTAATTACGGAGATGTATATATCTATCCAATGCCAATAAAGAAAACGGATGAAGGTATAATCACCAAAGCATTACTCAACAAGAACCTCTATGAGATAAATTCTGAATTGAGGTTATTGTATATGTATATGATACTAAACGCCAGAGCCATAAAGTGCAATAAAAAATTCCGAGAGGATTTGTTAATGAATATCTATACGATTGCTATGTTACAGAGGGAGAGTATATTGTCTAAGGATGAAGTGAATCGTTGGGATGTAATTAGGATAGCGGAATTATTAGGATTCCTCTATGCTGTAAAAGATATGTTTAAGGACGAGAAAATCAAAGACCCATTAATGGATGACATAATTAGTGCCATCGAAGAAACTTTCAGAAAACACACTAACATTTCAGATATGGATAAATATGTGTTCAGAGAGTGGGGTTTATTTAGGTATGGTCGTATAAGTAAGAAATTCGCAATTGATATGATTAGATTTACGACTAAATTACTGCATAAATATATGTCAGATGAGAACCGCTTCGCAGAGGTAATTCCATACGACGGATATGTATTCCATACGAATATAGCCAAAGTCATATACAACAGGATAATCTATTCGTATATAGTATCGCAGAATATGAGGATGATGAATCCCGAATCTTACAACGATGAGATACTATATAACAAAGTAATCTACTCTATGATTCTATTATTGAAAAACATCTATTCGGATAAGTATTCCCAAGATAATATAGACCTAATCCTACTGCCTAGAGTAATGTCCTCTATGACACTAGAACATAGATACAGTATATATTTTACTTACATGGCATTCATAGATTATGTAGAGCGTAAATTCGTAGAGAATGGTGGGTATCTCAGAGAGAAAGAGAATACAGTGTCAGATATAATATATCTGGGAGATTTGATAGATGGTATAGATAAAATGCCGATAACTGCATATAAAGAAGGTAATCTGACCCCATTGAATTCCATCAATATAAGTTCTAAAGATAAAATAGCACTTGAACATATACATACCATAGCATGTAATATATTAACAGCAATGTATCTTAATCAGGATGTGAAAATGCCTCCTGAATTGATACGATTGATTGATAGGGTCAGACCGATATATTATTACGATACTTATATGTTCGACTTCATTCGTGGGAAAGAAGTCAATGACGAAAATAACAATACAATTAGAATCCTAGAGGCTGTCAGAAAGCACAATAAAGAGATTGATAAAGTGTATCGTGAATTTGCAGAGCACGGTGATAAGGACAAACTCCTAAATGACCTGATAGATATTCTGGGTAATGAATTAGACAAACACAAGTTAATGAAGGTATATCAGAGTCTTATATTGTTTAGATACTATAAAATCGGATTTGATACGAGCATAGCATCCAGAAACTTCATGGAAGCAATACAAATGAATGAAGACCCTTATAAGAATCATAGTAAAGAGGAAATCATATCAGAACTACGGAAAAAGGCCGAACTAAAGTCAGGGTATTCCAGAATGATACTCAACATTATCATACAGGACATGACGAGAAAGAAGCCGATATTACCTCCTTATGAACATAAATTGTATTACATATTCGCTCTCAGAGGTGATTCCCTCTATGAATATAAACATGAGTGGGACAAAGTAATGAAATTCCTCTATGAAGAGTTGATTAAAATTATAAAATAATTTTGGTGTAGTTATTTATAGATGAACATCACTAACGATTAATGCATGACATGGACAATGGAAACGAAGAGACATTCATTAGCGAGTGTTGGTGCAAAGACAAGAAAGAAAGTATCTCTTGACATACCACAGATAAAAGTAGATTCTAAATTGACTATTCCAATAGATTATCACCTAGCATTGACACCATTCTCTATGAATCCAACTTCATTGGAGGAATATCCAGATAACATCATTGATATAATACCTATGTTCATAGAGGCCAAGACAACTCGGAGTTTTGCTCTACCACTATATCTCAAAATTAATGACAATCTTGATTTGCACACGGCTATATTTACAGGTTTGTTGCTACATAAGAAACAGATAAAGAAATATGTCCATGCCAGGGATGTATCAAAACAGATACTATGGAGTGTATTACAGGAACTGAATATCCCAGAAGAGGCAAAGAATCTGTATCTGAAAGAATTAGGCATGGAAAATTATAAGCCGTATATCATAAATGCGGTTGAGTTATTAGATTATTTCAAACCAATACAGGACAGACTCTATAAACTATCCAATTTCCAGAAGATAATGACCATGTTATATAACATCGGAGCAATGGATTCGCCGTTCTACTTGCAGAAATTAGGTATAGTTTTCGATACAAAGAAACCAATGACCGCAGAAGACAAGGCCATCATAGAGGCATATATTGTATTCTCCATGCTTGATAATGATGAGTTAAATAGACCGTCATCACCGAATTATAATACTAGGATATTCTATGATATTCTGAACGATTATTACAAACTGCTACATAACAAGAAATATGAGCGACTGAAGAAGAAGATAAAATATATCAAAGACATGAAAAACATTAAGCCATACGAATCAATCAGTAAATTAGTATCTGGGACACATCTCACAGATGATTCCCTGAAAGATAATGGTATATTAGGAACTCCGACAGCGACTCTATCTCTCACAGAGTTGATAGCGTATTATGATAACGAAATACCGGATAGGATAAAAGACATACTGATGTTGAACCGTGCTTATACTTATGAGCACACTAATGAAGTGATATTCAATGGCAGATTATTACAAAATCTAGATGTCAAAGAGGTCAGAGCGGCTCTCTATGATGCCATTAAAGATAGTGGTATTAATACTAATGATGTCGGAATGGTGAGATATAGTATGATGAGTGAGATATTTCCTATTCCCAATAAAGATAAATTATACAAGGAATTATACAAGTTATTCAAGAGAATCATAGAGGACAGATATATCCTCTATAAGAAGATGTTAGAGATGAATGAAGAAGAATTCAATAAACACCTCTATGAAAACTATCTATCTAAAATAGATATAGATGACGATAAAGAACACCGAAAACTTAGAGAATTAACACGGCTCATAGGTTCGCCACTTATAACGCTATCTAATAGATATGGCAAGGACAAGCACCTATTTACGGCCTATTTGGTTAACTCTGAAAAGATAAGCAAGGTATATGACTCTATATCGAAGATACAATCATCAATCCAGGACGGACTGAATAAGATACAATTCTATGACGAAGTTGATACACAGATAGATAACTCCATCGTAGATTATACTATTTTATTGAAACATGCTCTCGCAGAGAAGTTGATTGCATCAAAATACTATAAAGACATCAGCAAGAAGGACAAAGACGCTATACTAGGTTCGGTCTATTCTGCATACTTGATGAATAACTATCACAACATTATAGCGTTCCTGAAGTTCCTAGACGCTTATGAACGATATTCATAGATGGTATCTTATATATTTTTCTGGACAGAAGTTAAATAGATGTTAGTATTCTAACTATATTATGGTCCGTGGATGGTATAGTGATAAATACAGACATTCATTCGCTGCAATGGGGACTAATACACGACGGTCAATACCACTCAAATTGGATGTGTTCAAGTATTATATTGTCTTACATCCTGCGACTCCTGACACTGCGAACTCAAATCTCAAGAAGCACATGATTGAATCTAAGGACTTTACGATATTGCCCTCTATGGGACTTCATCTAGGCCTTTTGCTGTCTGATGATAACGACATCAACTCTGAGATACTAGCATATATACTTCTTGTCTTAGAGCGATACAGGAATAAGAAATCAAGAGTTATCTCAAAAGACATAAAGAACATTGAATACCTTATACAGCAGTATGGTTTCATGCCGTCCGGCGAAGAGATAGCATTTGCTAATGTATTGAGTATTATCAGAGAGGAGTATGAACTATATAAATTGGCTGAATACCTGGATATACCAAATAAAGTGAAACAGGAACTCCTGAAGCAGATAGAGACATCTATATTTGATACTGAATTGACAAAATATGTCCTGAAAGGCGAAAGACACCTCTATGAACTATGCGATTCAATTATAAGGAAAGACCCCTCTATGGCCGATAAGATATTGCCATATATACCTACTATCTATGAATGGAAGGACTTAATGAAGTTTTTCAAGGAGGATGCTCTTAAGTATTATATAAGTTATTATCTATATTCAGAATCATCTTTAGAGTATCAAAAAGACATGCATCCACTATATCTTACACTACTTAACATAGACAAATTCAAAGACATCTATGACCTGTCCGATGATGAAATTCTATCTATAACCAAATCGTTCTTGACAACACTTTACAAGGCAACGAAATCTTATATGCACAATATAAATATTAATCCTGACATTATGCTGGCTCCACTGCTATTCATTGGTTATGGCAGCAATTTAGATATTACTGATATGACGAAAGATTTCAAGTTCCTGGAGACGAAAGAGAAGCAACTAGCCACGCTCTATGCACGCTCTATAATACATCCAAGATATACTAACGGTCAGTTCTCATTCATAGACCTATTATTATTGATTACTAACGATAAGATACGGAAATCAGAGAGGTGGTTAATGGAATGGCTCGTATTCACAGAGGGAGATAGAATAATATCCCCATCAATGGTTAATAGTTCTGGAGGTCGTGAAATGGAATATATCTCTGCATATCTTCACGCTATAAAAGACCTATCAGAACTCACAAACACCTCTAAACAGTCATTTAAAGCAGCCCTTGTCCAAATCCTGACGCACAGAGATACCCTCTATGAGATATACCAGAACCTGGTAGAAGGCAATACACAGAGAGCGGCTGAAATTCTACATGACCTGTTATCCAAACCAGAAATCAGTGACTTAATGAAATTAAAAGCAATACCACATCTGGAACTTCTACTGAAAGAAACGGCCATATACAAAAAGAGACACCTCTCCGATAATTCCATAGACCCAATCATAATCTATTCTAAATTACATGATAAATTCACACCACAAGAAAAACTACTCATAACGGCAAATAGAGTATTAGAGAACGAGGCATTGGGTAAATACGATACCATAGAATACTCTAAGAGCGATATAGAATTCTAATATATATTATATGTCATCAAATACCATCAAAAATTTTCACGAGCCATGAATTTTTCACTCAATAAATCTTTATATAGTTCCGATTCATAACAGATGTTGGTGATATATGTGTCTGACGAAGAGGTCAATGAGTTGGATGATAAGATTGCTCAAGCCGTGATTGATATTATCAATAAGAACGAACTCATAACTTATACTGACATAAAGAGTCTGGTTGATAATTCCGACATAGTGAAGGACGAAGATTCGGTCGTTGCTGGTATAGTCATTGGGACTAAACTGACGGCCAGCGTATTCATGTCCATAATATCGGAATTCCACTCTCTATGGATATTCAACGACAGAGATATGTCGTTCCCGATAATACAGGACATCGTAGAGGCGTTGGGATACTCGATAGATGATATAGATAAAGTATCCGAACTCTTCAATAATATACGGGTTGACTATAACCGGAATGTGAAAGAAGGCATCACCAATACTAATGATAACATCCAGAAAATCATAGAGAGTGGGAAATACAATCCTGACCATGTAAAGTATGTCATAGCGTATGCGATGGGCTATACTGTTATGAAGCAGGTCAATTCCAAGATGCTCGGTAAGTTCTATGACAGTCTGATAGATAGAATAACAACTGAATTGGAGATAAATACTGATGACATGCCCGATATTAATACGGATACCGTGTCTTATATCAGGTGAGTTATAAATCTTTTTAATAACCTATAAAAGAGACCGGATATATTCTATCTCTATGCCTGGTTGGAGTAATGACAGGAACAGACATAGCATCGCTTCTCACGGAGCGAAGACAAGACCCTCTATGACTGTAGTTGCTGACTTAGATACGACAGTATCGTCAGCAATTCGGTTCCCAACAAATGGAAAGCCACCCTCTCCGTTCATAGAGGTTTCTAAATCAAGTAGTAGAATTCGCACAGAGCATTTAGACATATCTACAACTGAATTGTATAAGCACTTAGAGTCCTATACAGAAACCCCTCTTGCTGACTACTATCTACTGAAACATAGTAAAGATGAAGGTATTCAATCTGCTGTCTTAGCGGATATTCTGATGCGTATGCACACGAATAGAATGAATAGACTTCATACAGTTATGGCACTTGATGAGTTAGACCTACCGAATGACGCAAAGAACGGAATCTATAATATCAACCCGTCATTAATTGATGTCAAAAATCAATTACAATATGTCAGAGACTCTATCTATGATATAGCCAGAGAGATAAATTTCGCTCAATACATTCCTCCTACACTTGTATCACCATCATTCTCGACTTCATACATAGGATTTATTCGTGCTCATACAATACATCATTTCCTGGGACTACTATCAATAGATATAGATAAATATATAGACCCTGCGACAAGTTATATGCTCTACACAGAGTATGCTATCTATAATCCGATACAAAATTTCTATATACCGACATCTACTGTAGAGCCTCTATATATGTGCTTAACCAAGGACGATAGCATCTTTCGAGACGATAACGGACTATTGACACTAAAGAAGATTAGGGATAACGCCATCGAAAAACAGATGTTATCATTAGCGGTTGATAAATTCATACATCCGTCCGCCATGAAGCCACCTCTACGATTGGATTTTGTATTTCTATCTGATAAGAATATTTCAAAGAGAGAACAGAAGTCATTAGAATGGATATTAGCACATCACATCCAATTACTACGGGATAAGGTTTCATTGGATGAGTTCGCAAATGCCTTTGGTCCGGCAAATAATGCTCTCGATAATATGTTATTCAGGATGAAGTCAGTGATAAAAAAAGACAAGGACCTATACAATGCCATCGTAAATGGAGATTCTAATACTGCCATAAACCGGATTAGGTATCATGTTGAGAAATACTATCAAAAAAGGGACATAGAAATGCCACCGGATATATTGAATTTCATCTATAATGACGAAAGAATGTATGACTACATAAGTTCTACGCTTCTGTATAGGATGCATAATACAACGGAAGACAAGACTATCAATATGTTCAAAGAGTTACCAGATGACATGCCTATCCAGAAGAAAATACTTGCATTCATAATGAAATATTCCGTTGATTATTTGGACGACTCTATGAAAAGCAATCTGGAACTGATAGCAGCCTCTAAGTTGAAAATATCAGGCGATGACTATAAGAGATTCCATAGAGATGTTATTAAGTCGAAAACCATGTCTGAACTAATAAAGACGCTGAATAAGTATTCACAGAGTGATGTCATCAAGAACTTCAAGTTGAAGATGTATTACAATATCAATCCTGTGTTCTCAGAGAGGCACATTAAATTATTGGATAAGATACTGACTAAGGACACCCTCTCCGATAAACAGAAGGAGTCATTGAAACTCCTGTATGCCAATATAATTATGACCAATCAAAAATCATCTCATTGATATTTATAGATTTCTAGATTTATTTTAATAGATGTATGATATATATGACATTGTATGAATCGTAGAGGATGGTATAGAGAGCCAAATCGTCATTCATTCGCTGCGTTAGGAATCAAGACTAGGAAGACAATACCTCCTGGTCTAATAGTCGGGTCTAAGAATGAATTCATGCTTAGGGACATCTATAAGAACAGGTATTATACTACACTCAAATTCTATGAGATGACGGATAACACACCTGATTATGACATCAACAAAGAAATTGCGAATATCTTCATGTCCAATAAAAACATACCGACCTTACCCTCTGTGAAGATACCACTAGCACTGAAACTCATAGCGGATGATTCAATTGACGCTGCTTTGTTGCTAGGACTTTTATCCAATAGCAAGGCGATAAAGAAATTCGTTTCTGAAGTATCACATAACATAGAGGGATACGGGGACGAAATCAAGTATTCACACCTCATTCAAATACATAACCTTTTAATGACCATAGAGGAAATGAATATACCCAACGATTTGAAATCCCAACTCAAGGAGGCGTTCTCTCTGGATTTTGAATTACTGAATAATGTCGTAGAGGGCCGTAAGATATTTGTTGATTACATCAATAGGATTTCCAAGTATATTGACATCGGTAAATATAGCATCATGGACTTCTTAAATTACATGCCTGATATACCTGATATTATTGAGGATACTACTTCATCTGAGATATTACAGAAGCATTTACTCAATCTCATCTATGATATAGAACTACTGACGCTCATTGATTTGGACAAGATAGATACGAAGTCCCTGACTAAGACACGGAAATCTAATATCTATATGGATATACTGACATCTGGCGACTTCAAGAATGAATACTATCTAATGAAGCCAGGTATATTGTCTAAAGTCAAGGACACATCTAACGATGACTTCTACCATAAAATAACGAACCTCTGTGATAATAAATACAAAGAGGACACAGCCATCCTCTCTGATATGATGACAACATTCATAGGAAAAGACCTCATAGACGACAACAAACCCCTCTATGAATACATTGATATTATGATGCTACATAATAAAAGAGTTGCTAAGAGGGAGAAGCCCCTCATAGAATTAGGGTTCCTGATGAATGATGTTGATGTAGTATCATTCATGGACCAAAAATGCGAATTTATCCAGAAAGTATTGAGGCCACAATCCGATAAGAGGGTATATGCCCTCTATGAAGCGATAAAGAACAATAACATGGGAGAAGCAATCAAATTACTGAAGGAATTGCACTTCGGCGGAGAGGATGACTATGTAAGGATGAACATGATTAATAACTCTCTGATATACAGAATGTATCATCCAGAGGCAGCAATGCGTAGAGGGGATTCTGATAGGATATATGTAGATAAAGAGAAGGTGGCAAGAATCTATTATAACTTACCTAAGAATCTATCAATTCCGGAGAAGATTATCATGGTGAATATAGAACTGAAGAAAGAGATACAGGAAAACGCTCTGCGGATAGCGGCTCGTAACCGTCTAGAATCTCTCACCTATTATGAAAACCACAAGAACATTGATAAACTATTCAAGAAACTATCAAAAGCGGACCCTAAAGACATGTTTAAAATCCTGGATGACTACTATAAGAATGCCTCTGTGAAATCGTATGAAGAGTATAGTAATGATTTATTAAGGTTCGTGAAGATGCATGGCGACGAACTAAAGGAACTATCTAATCTTATGAAGAGAAGTTATCTCAGTGCATATCAGAAGAAACTAATCAGATACTATGCTATAACGCTACTGAGTGGATGAGTATTTTAAATTTATGATATAGAATTTATATAGGACTACTATAATTGTAATCTCATGCATAGAGGTTGGTATGCTCAGAAGAACAGACACTCCCTAGCAGCAAGTGGTGTCAAAACAAAGGAAGCAATCAAGATACCTTCTATGAATATGAGGCTCAAGATTAATGTTAATGCGCCATTACCGATACACGACCCACCATTTGACTACGATGACCTATTAGGAAAAAACTATGCCATACCATATACTGAGATATTAGTCAGATACGAGACGATAGAATATATGAAAAACTCTATCGTGAATGAGATACTAAATGGTAATGATAAATACTACGGGGATTTGCTGACGATGATATTGATGCTCAGTAAATTCCCATTCCCAACTATCTTCGGACTTGATATTAAGAACTCAACAAGGTTCGATTTCTATCAAACGATAGATAATATCCATTATATCATTGATACGCTCCCGATAGACGATAAAACTAAACAGAACTTACACGACATTTATAAGAATAAACTTGACGATTTTGAGAGGGGGATTCAGATTGATTCGGATAAAGTCGTTGAGTTGAATAAAATACCGAGAGGTGGTCTATCAGAAGTATTAGAGAAAACAGAGAAGCATCTCGGTAAGAATTGGCTGGATAAGAACGCCGTGCACCCTCTATTCGCATTATATCTCATGGCTATACAGGATGGGTATATCGGCGACATAATCACACTGTATCCACTCCTCACTTATTCAATCAAGGACTTATTGTATCCTGACATCGAGCGTGCTAAGAAAGACAAGGAATATGCAGCAATGATAAATATTTACAGGTTCTTATCATTTCACTCGATAGAATCCACCGAGCATCGTAAATTCAGGACATATTCAGAGAATACATCAATACAGGCAGGAGATGGACACTCTCTATTGAATAAAAAGACACCTATATTCCCAATGTATAGTTATGATTATGTATTGAAACACAAATCAGAATTTGACAGTGATTATCCCTCTATGGACAGAGCATTGCTATATCATGCCGTAACAACTATGAAATACAGTTCTTATCCAGACAAATTCCTACACAAAAAGATGAGGATGACGGTCATAGAGGAATACCTCTTTGATGAATTATCTAATGACCTCGGAGTAAATGTATTCAGGAAGATACAGAACGCCACAGGACACTATACTATAAGAGCAGGACATCATCTAAAGAAATTTAATCAAACTAGTTTAATGAAAGATGGGAGTGTCAATATTGCCGACAAAGAGGTTAAGAATGGAGTGTTGCTTGCCATTAATGAGGTATTCTTTAATCAGAAACCCTCTAAAAGGGCCTTCACTAATAAAACTAGTAAAGAGATATACGAGAACATCGTTAATATCTTTAAGGAAATAGACCGGAGACGGGCTCATTTATTGTCTTTATATAAGAGCGGTAAAATTGAGAAATTAGATGAGGAGATACAAAATATTATGGTCAGGAATATCACTACTAATGATGTGTATAAAAGTAATATTGTAAAAGCCCTCTATGACCCAGAGTTTGGTATATCAGCAGCAAAGATGATACATGGATTTAATAATGCTCCACGAAAATACGAGCAGAATATGAGAAATGCCAGGAAAAATATTCTGGAAAATAAAGCAATCAAGTATCATAGAGATTATAATAGATTCCTATCTATACCTACCGCCACAAGTATTGTCAATGAAATCAGGAAATCGGACTACTATAAATCGCTATCTGACAAGCACAGAGAGGAGATTGATTTTATCCTGAACTCGGTGGATAAAGATTTAGTGGCGCAGTCATTAGTTGCAGTTGCATATATAGAACTAAAAAAGAATAAGGTGATATGAATTGGGTAGAGGATGGTATAACGACCGTAACAGGCATTATCTATCTGCTATGGGTGTGAATACACGGAAAGGGTTCCGACTTGAACCTATACAGAAGGATGTGTATAAGGGAGTTGATATTGTTACTCTCGGTGAGAAATCTCCAAGAGCATCCTCTATGAAACAGAGAAAACCAATAGATACTAGTAAACTAGCGGAGAAATTGAAGGAGTATATGAAGAAGCACGGACCGTTCATACCTGATGTAAAGATATTACTTCTATTACAGAACTACGACGACCCAGAACTAGATTATGTGATATTTGCTGACTTAATGCTACTAAAGAGGTCAAAGCATTACAAGGATATTATGATACATGATGTTTTCGATTCTACCACATCAAACCATTTAATAAGGCAATTCTGTGTAATGTCGGTTGTAAACGAACTAGATATACCGAAATCTATGAAAGAGATGATATACTATACATTAGAATTCAGTAATGAGAACAGAGATTTCTTACTGCTAAACGCTGCAATGAATACAGTTGAACTCTCTGAGAATCTACCTGATATATACAATAGAATTCACTCTAAGGACACAGAGGGTAAATATAACATGACAGTAGGCATAATACCGTTATATCTATTACGGAAAATTGACATACAACGGACTCTTGATATTTTAATGCTGTTCAACCTCTATGAGTATGATATACCATTTCTAACAAAAAATGACAAAAAGCGTATCATAGATGAATTAATCTCCGATACTGATATACCATTCAATTCTACTAAAATAAACAGTGTAAATGATACTTCAATAGTGTCCCTATTCTCGTCAGCAGGTGATATTAACAAGTTATGTGAAGTATCTAAGCAAATAGGTCGTATAGATTCATGGGAGAAGTTGTTTAAATACATAAAATACATAAATAGCGCATATCGTAGATTTATGGATAACCACATAGAGCCGACATTCCTGGATGTCATGTTTGCTATGAATAAAACTATCTCCAAACGGGACCAGAAACTAATGGAACTGATGGCATTCATATCTCTAAATGAGAATAATATTGATGAATGGAGTAAATCCTACAAATTCAGTATAAATAAGATTCACACAGTAATAGACACTATACCATATAGCAAGCATTCAAAGAAAAGATTCTATACTGATGAGGCAGAGTTCTTCGATTCGTTATCAAATAAGGACCGCATGAAACTAATTAACTCTAAGGCTATGGTGGAACTTTATGAGTGCTTACAGAGAGGTGATATGGAGCGTGCAGTGGACCTGTTCAGAGAAGTTATAAGTATGTTCCCGAAACTTATCAGAGGTCTCGATGAGTTATCAGATTATGATATTGAAAAGTTCTTGAAGAAATCAATTGCATACCGCATAAGCCATCCCTCTAAGGTGGATATTACTAACTTAAAAGAGAAGATACCAGAAATTTACGCTACTATACCGGAGAAATATGCTTTACATGAGAAATTATTCATTTTATATCAGATATACAGAGGAATGCTTGTAGAGGAATCATATAGAAAAGAGATAAGGACGCTGATGCATAACGCTAATCGAGTTCCATTCAGTCTCGATGATGATGAAAAGAACAAAATCATAGAGGACTTCGTGAATACATCTGACATAGAGAAGATGACAGATACTATCTATGAATGGGCGAAACCAACTCGTTTCAGCATGGATAAGTCAAGTGTCAAGAAGATTATCCTGGACGAATTCAAGGATACTTTCAATGAGGTCGGTCTGGAGAAGATATATAACCATGAACTCCCTAAGAAATCAGAGAGAATGTTAAAATACATTTTATTAAGAAATGTATTGAATAGAATATACATGAGTCATAGAGGGGCACAGGCATGATACCAGGAAGGAATATAGGGTGGAGCAATGATTCGCATAGACACTCTTTGGCAAGTAGAGGCGTGAATACTAAAATCTCTATGACACTCAAATTCAATATTACGGATGATATTAATCTGCAATTACCGTCTGTATTAGTGAAAAACATGAGTAATTATCATAGAGGCGATTTTGATTACCTATCAGAAAGAGAGAAACTGAATTCTCTCTATGAGTATATACTTAATGAACTGATGACAATAGTGCGTCCAGATGTATATTACTACATGAAACTCTATGACGATGACACAGTGAAGGCACTACTACTAATGAATATCCTCTATGCCAATAACCTATTAAAGGACAAAATTAGACTCGGTATCATACCATGTATGCTATTCCAGAACACGCTACAATTATTAGTGAGTGATAAGAATGTTATGATAGAAATCTTGAATAATGTTGGATGTAGGTATATAGATTACAATGAGTTGGACACACAATTATTAGAGGTCTTTAAGAACGATACTATAAGAGAATACCCGATATACCCGATACTGATTCCGATATTGGATTCCATGATATTTGAATCAAATAAGATACTTGATATATACCGTAGAATGATAGTGTTTGATAACGAACAGGGCCTAAGTTTGATGAAAGAGATTGATGATGGTCTTGACTATAAGACACGGAATGAAATCTATATGACACTTCAATTGTTCATATATCTGATGTCATACCAAGAAATGGACATGCACACAGTGCGGAGATTGAATACATGGCATACTGACATGTGTAATCACTATCCTAGTAAAGAATTAATAGACCTCATCAAGAACCCATTCCCAGATAATCCACAGACACTCTACGATATAATCAAAGTTCATAGAGGAGACTTGAAAGGAATTAAGTTCAATGTATCGCTCGGAAGCAATACCTACAATGTATTGGATATGCTCGCCCTAGCGAATAAAAAGATATTCAATGAGTATAGACCAATTGCCGAGTTATTACCGTTCTTCACTAAAGTATCAGAATATGAAGATAAAGTTGTAACTGATGAGTATATGATAGACCTGGACGAAAAGCCACAATCATATAGATATATCCTAAAAACTATTGCCGGTAGTTTGCATAACGAGATGCTAGGTTATCTGATGGAGGACGATAGATATAATGGCGTGATACCGTTCATAGCGGAATGTATAAACGCTATAATATCTGGTGAATCAATCGTGAATATGGACAATAACGGAATATCAGTTCAGATGACTAGTGTATCAAATAAGAAAGAACCGCTCACAACAGAAATCCTATATGATGATATACCGCTCGAACTCAAAGTAGTTTTGTGGGACATCTTCATGGACATCTATGAGAACATAGAGGAGATATTAGATAGCAAAATACTTCATTCGTATAGTAGTTCGGTCCTATCCGATATAATGAACCGACACTTGAACAGATTGGATGAGTCATTAAAGACAATTGACGATATACCGTATCGGGATTACTTGAGGTCGCTGCTAGCCAAATTATTCGAGATGCCATCTATGATAGTGGATAAGAGTGAATTAGCAACTATATTATTGGATAAATATCCGAACTCGAACATCATTCAGAAACTGATACTTGAATCGTATCGTGATATGTATTCAATACCAATATATAACGGGACAGCAAAGCAACTACCACTTAGAGAGTATGTGGATATACTTGACAAGCAGATACATAAATACAATAAAGAATACTTCCTCTGGGATAAAGTAGCGAAAGAACTAATCGAACTCGCCTCTACGGTGAGGACGGGGAATAAGAGATACGATGAACAGATTGATGACTTGGCAAAACTAATTATAGAGAAAATACATAATCATATCATCAATAATCGTGATATATCGGAGAGCCAGCAATATGGACTACCAATAACAACAACGGCCTTAGCGATGATATATGCTCTGAGATGTGTTAAAGAAGGCAAGGTGGTTTAGATGAGCGGTTGGAAGAGAGACCCGAAGAGGCATTCCCTCTCTGCAGTGGGTTCAAATACGAAGAAACGATTCAATACAGATATTAGTTGTTATGATATGTCCCTCTATGTAAATATCACCAAGCCAAAAATATCAAAATACATGCTTCCGTATGCCAAATTACAGAAAGATATTGACGAATGCACATTCGTTGATGTGATGGATTATGCCTATGGAAGATACGATGCAGGTGTCAATAAGATGAAAATCAACCTCTTACTGAAATTATTCCCCTCTAAGAGGTTATCCGAGAAGATATTGGTCTATCTATTGATGTATAAGCGCAATATCATAGAGAAATTGCACAATGATGATACACGCAATGAATATATCAGTCGTGTGAACCTCTACGCACTTATCAACTTAATGGACATAGACGATACTATCAAAAACGAACTCATAACGAACTTTGACCTGGAAGAAATTCGGGAGAAACTAAAGGACCGTGAGGAATACCTCTCCAAAATGAAAGAACTAGATATGATACCAGAACTGTGGGATGGTAGAGACCCAGATGTCTTCATAGAGTTGTTAGTGTCTATGATGCACTATGAAGTAACAGGAACAGTATGGGAAGATTTCATGGTCTATAAACTAATCAGATTAATGAATAAATTACTGATTGACAGCGACTCGAAACTAACTAAGACGGAGAGGGATACATTATTAGCATATCTGGCCGGATATGACGGGACCTCTACGACGGGACAAATAGTAAAGGAAGACAAACTATCTACTATTTCCATATTAATACCCTATAATGTCCTGTATAGAGTGTATAAATATAAAAAGACCAGGAAGAATAGAATGCCTGACATAAAACGGATAGA
>Ga0190313_1000225_pt1 | contig 36032 bp, 29 predicted proteins | sample 4870071011_MG_FD_169989 | JGI IMG/M metagenome (GOLD analysis project Ga0190313, IMG submission 169989) | Hydrothermal vent sediment bacterial communities from Southern Trench, Guaymas Basin, Mexico - 4870-07-10-11_MG | ecosystem: Environmental > Aquatic > Marine > Hydrothermal vents > Sediment ... | reverse complement strand
GAGGATTCGTCAGCTTAGAAATACCATCCAGAACGAATTGCGTGCTATTGAAAAAAACGTATGGGCTGATAATCTGATTATCAAAGAACAAATGCTGTATGCAAAAACCTAACCGGACACTACTGAAAAGCATTGGAAAAAACATACTCAAGGCAATAATGCTGGCTCCGGGAATCCCTTTTATATTAATACTCGGAATCGGGTACTACTACTTTACGACATCCGTTCAAACCACCACCATTGAAAATATCAAAAGAATTGTGGAAGATCACCGCCACATGATCGAGTCTTTTCTGGATGAAAGAAAGTCAGACCTTGAATTTGTGGTGGATTCATACAGCCCTGCCGAGCTGACTAAACCTGAAAAACTCAATAAAATTTTATTAGACCTGCAAAAAAAATCAGTTATTATGCTGATTTTAGGTATATTTGCAAAATTTTAATTAAGGGTAAAAAAATGTTTGGAAATAGCAACCTTACTTTTGCTTTTTATTTTAAAACTCTTAGGAAAATATTTGAAAAACCGAATTCTTTTTTCACGGAATTGCCGGAATATATAAGCCTGAAACAGCCTTTATTTTTCCTTGGCATCTCAGGCTTATTATTTTCCGTTTTCAGTGTCATAAGCAGAATGCCGATAAAACAGCCCATTGTCTGGGGTGGAATATTTTTTTTAAATGCAATGGGCATGACCTTTATAGCAGCAGGGACAGGTTATATGATTATGATAATGATCATGGGCAGGCAGGACAACGTAGGGTTTATCAGATTTTTCAGCATATATGCATTTTCCACAGGCCTCACCCTGCTTGCTGCATGGGCACCTTTTTTTATCTATTTAACAGAGCCGTGGAAGTGGTGGCTGATAGGAAACGGCATGATAAAAAATCTTGGCTTTCAGTTAAAACAGGTTATTATAATAATAGGTATTTCCATATTGGTTATAACTCTTTTTTTCTTATCCCTGTCTTTTGCCATCTACAAATAGAAAAAAAAGCACCTTGACAAAACAATTTATATAGTGCTATTTCTTTTGGCTTTATTCCTTGCTCCCGACTTTAGGTATTTTTTATCTATTTTTTTATTTTTATCTATATTTTTATGGGGGCTTTAATATCCAAAAGGAGGTTAGATGAGAAGATACGAAACCATCTTCATTATTAATTCAAATATTTCTGATGAAGATCGCTCTTTAATGTACGACAGGCTCAAAGATTTAATAGAAAAGCATGAAGGCCTTCTGGTTCTTCTGGATGTCTGGGGAGACAGGAGACTTGCATACGAAATAGAGAAAAAAACCCGTGGTTATTATGTTCGTTTAGACTACTGTGGAATGGGGAGCCTTGTTAATGAGATGGAAAGGCTCTTTAGAATAGACGACAGGGTAATGAAATACATGACTGTAATGCTCAACGATAAAGTTGATATTGATAATGTGAAAGAAGAAATGGCCAGGGCACAGGCAGAAGATGAATCGGCTGCTGAGGATAAAAAGGCTGAAGAGGTTGCTGAAACTTCAGATAAAAAAGAGACTGAAAAAAAAGAAGATGTAGAAGCAGCAGATTCCGACAAAGATATTTAAGGAGCAAAGACATGTATAATAAAAGACCTGCCCGAAGAAACACAGGCAAAAAAAAAGTATATTATCGCAGAAAGGTTTGCCGATTTTGCGCTGATTCCACCATAGTCATAGATTACAAAGATTACAAATTATTAAAATTTTTCATATCGGAACGTGGAAAAATTATTCCAAGACGCATAACAGGAACATGTGCAAAACATCAACGCCCCCTTACACAGGCCATAAAACGCGCCCGCACAATTGCGCTTTTGCCCTTTGTGGGGACAATGCATAATGAATAATATTTAAAAAAGGGCAAAACACCCGGAAACTGCCCCATAAGGAGAAAAGGATAGTGCCTAAATTTTTCCAGGGGGATATATCAAAAGATGTAATAAGCGGCGTACTGATTACCAGCCTGATTTTCTACGCAGCAGCATATATACCGTTCATCGGTTTTTTCTGCACTCTTTTTATCCCCGTGACGATTCTTTTTTACCGATCAAAACTCGGCAGAAAATCTGGAGCCATTATACTTGCTGTAACAGCAGTTTTTATGGTTATTGTTCTGGGCGAATTTACTATTGAACTATCCTTTTTTCTGGAATTATTGCTCTTGGGTTTTATTTTAAGCGAGCTTTTTGAGCTTAATATTTCAGTTGAAAAAACTATTTTTTGTGCATGGGCTGCTGTTTTTTTTTCATGGCTTGTGGGTCTTTTTTTTTACAGCAACTTTGTCAACGCAGGAATGGAAGCTTTAATAACAGACTATGTGGGGAAAAATTTAGAACTGACAATCGCTTTATATGAAAAAATGGATGTGCCTGAAAAAAACATCCAGATGCTTGTGGGTTCTTTGGAAACTATTAAATATGTTTTAGTCAGGATAATTCCTTCTCTTGTAGCGGTTTCAATTCTGTTTTTTGCATGGACAAGCCTGCTTTGCGCAAAACCGATTCTAAAAAAAAAGAATCTTTTCTACCCTGATTTCGGCCGGCTTAACCACTGGAAAGCGCCGGAAGTTATTGTATGGGGCGTTATCGGGTGCGGCATAATGCTGATCATGCCTACCAACTTTATCAAGGTTGCGGGTTTAAACGGCATGTTTATACTAATGACCATATACTTTTTCCAGGGCATTGCCATTGTTTCATATTTTTTTGAAAAAAAACAATTTCCCATACTGCTGAAAATTTTATTATATAGTTTTATTGCTTTGCAATTTTTTGTGCTGTTTTTTATAATAGGCCTCGGCCTTTTCGACACATGGCTAAACTTTAGAAAATTAGGGGATGAAAATTCCTGACACACATTTTATGAAAACAGTTTATCTATAAAAAAGTTATAATTGATCTATCTGTTTTTATAATGGAGGTTAAAAAATGAGATTAATATTAAAAGAAACAATAGAATCCCTCGGTATAATAGGGAGTGAAGTGGAAGTAGCCAATGGTTATGCCCGTAATTATCTTTTACCCCAGAGCAAGGCGATACTTGCCACTCCCCAGAACCGGCGTGTTATGGAACAGCAAAAAGTTAAAGTCGATCTTCAGATAGCAAAGGAAAAAAATATTGCAGAAGATATGGGTAAAAAACTTGAAGCAGTATCATGCACCATAGCTGGAAAAGTAAGTGAAGGAGATCGTCTGTATGGTTCTGTTAATGTGCGCGAAATCATCAATGCACTTGCAGCCCAGGACATAACAGTGGAAAAGAAGATGATTTTACTTGCCGAACCGATTAAAAGCATAGGAAGTTACAAGGTTCCGATTCGTGTATACAAAGGTGTAGAGCCTGAGATTACAGTTGAGATTGTTCCTGAGCAGAAGGCAACTTAATTATAAGTGAGGCTATTAAAACTATAATGGATTCCAGCCGTTTTCAAATAAAAAAAGATCCTTCTATGTTGCATCTTCCGCCTCAAAGTATTGAGACGGAAGATTCAATTCTCAGCTCCCTGCTTCTTGACAAGAATTCTCTTCTTGATGTGATTGAGATACTGTCACCTGAAGATTTCTATAAATCAGCGCACCAAAAAATCTTTTCCGCTATCGTTGATCTTTTTGAAAAGGATGAACCGGTTGATCTTGTAACCACTGTCAATATCCTCAAGGAACGGAATCAACTTGAAGAAATAGGGGGCGCCGCATATCTGGCCAAACTTGTGGATATTATTCCCATTGCCGTAAATGCACGGCATTATGCAAAAATAATAAATGACAAGGCCAGGCTCAGACGTCTCATAGAAACAACAAACTCCATTTCCAAAAGATGCTTTGAAGACAGCGGGGACGTTGATGGTGTAGTTGATTTTGCTGAAAGCTCCATATTTGAAATATCAAAAAACACAATAACACCTGAATTTTATCCCATCAGTAAAATTATTGATTCAAATATCGACACGCTGGAAGAACGCCAGGGGCAAAAAAGTCTTATAACCGGTATCCCCACCGGCTTTGACCGCCTTGATGCACTTACTTCAGGATTCCAGGCTTCCGATCTTTTAATAATTGCTGCGCGTCCAAGTATGGGGAAAACCGCCCTTGCTCTTAATATTGCCAGAAATGCAGCCACAAATAAAAATATTCCTGTGGCAATATTTTCACTTGAAATGTCAAAAGAGCAGCTCTCCATGCGTCTTCTCTGTTCAGAATCAAAGATAGATTCATCGCGGTTAAGAAGCGGTTTTTTTACAGACAGGGACTGGAGAAAATTAACGGATGCAGCTTCCGTGCTCACACGTTTACCCTTATATATTGATGATTCAGCAAATATTTCTGCCATGAGCATTAGAGCTAAAGCACGCAGACTTCAAAAAGAAAAAGGGCTTGGACTTATTATAATTGACTACATACAGTTAATGAAAAGCACCCGTTCAAGTGAAAGAAGAGACCTTGAAATTTCCGAAATATCAAGATCCTTAAAAGCCCTTGCAAAAGAGCTAAGCCTTCCGGTTGTTGCCCTGTCTCAATTAAACAGAATGCTGGAAACACGTACTGACAAAAGACCCCAGCTTTCAGATCTCAGAGAATCAGGAGCTCTTGAGCAGGATGCTGACGTTGTGGCATTTATTTACAGAGACGAAGTCTATAACAAAGAAGATACCAATCCTAAAAAAGGAACTGCCGAAATAATACTGGCAAAGCAAAGAAACGGCCCTGTGGGGACTGTACACCTTGCATTCAGGCCATCATTCACACGTTTTGAAAATCTTGCAACCGATGATGTTTTTGTGAGCGACTGACCCCATTTCCCATGAAGAGACTATACGGCAATCTTAAAGGATTAAAAGCGAGTTATGCTCACTCGCTTAAACGATATCTTCGCCTCAATGTTCCACCTGAATTTCTGGTGACACCTGAAATTGCACAGGATATCAGCAGGCTCTCCAGTGAACTGCGCCGCCAGATCGGTCTTTTGATAGATCGAAGGGGCAATATAGTATGCGTAATTATAGGGGATTATAAAGGGATAGTCATCCCGGATACAGATGAATTCAGAAGCGCTCCCGGTCGTCTTCTCGGTTTAAGATGCATACATACCCACCTTAATAACGAGGCTCTTACCATGGATGACCTCAACGACCTTGTGCTGCTTAAACTTGATATGATGGCCGCAATTACGGTCAGCGATAAAGGGCTGCCTCTGGAAATACATGCCGCATATATTCTTCCTGAAAATTCTGAAAAAAAGCCTTGTCAAATAATGCCTCCTCTTAAACCCGGCAATCTCGATATCGGATGTTTAAGCATTATCCGCTCCCTTGAAACCGAATTTTCCAGAACCGCATCTCTTTATGATGCTGATTCAGGCAAAGAAAGAGCAATATTAATCAGCGTAACAACCGCCCCCAAAAGCAGCGCCTCCGAATCTCTAATGGAACTTGAAGCTCTTGCCGATTCATGCGGAATAAATGTTGTGGGGAAACTGTTTCAGCAGCAAAAAAAAATTAATCCCAAATTTATTTTAGGTGCAGGAAAACTTCAGGAGCTTACACTTATGGCTCTGCAAAAAGGAGTTACCCTGATTATTTTCAACCGGAACTTAAACCCCTCCCAGATACGGTCAATTACAGACAGGATAGATTTAAAAATAATAGACAGAACCCAGTTGATCCTTGATATTTTTGCGCAAAGAGCACAGACAATGGAAGGAAAACTCCAGGTTGAACTGGCCCAGTTGAAATATCTTCTTCCGCGCCTTGTTCTAAAGAATACTGCCATGTCGCGACTCACAGGAGGGATAGGAGGCAGAGGTCCGGGAGAGACCAAACTTGAAATAAACAGAAGAAGAGCAAGGGACAGGATATCCAGCCTGAACAAAGCCATAAAAAAAATAAAAAAACAGCGAAAACTACAAAGGGCTAGACGAGAAAAAAAGAGACTCCCCGTTATATCAATTATAGGTTACACAAATGCCGGCAAATCAACACTTTTAAACACACTGACCGACAGTATCGTAAAAACTCAAAACCGTCTTTTTGAGACACTCGACCCTTCCAGCAGACGTTTAAGATTCCCGGAGGACATGGAAGTAATTATAACGGATACAGTGGGCTTTATTAAAGATCTTCCTGAAGATCTCATGTCTGCTTTTAGCGCAACCCTTGAAGAGCTTGAAAATGCCGATCTTCTTCTCCATGTTATTGATATCAGCAATCCTTTTTTTAACGATCAGATAAAATCTGTTGAAACAATACTTGCGCGTCTTAACCTGACAAAAATTCCTGCAATACGCGTTTTAAATAAACAGGATATGCTTGACGCGGAAACAGGAAAAATATATGTTGACAAACTTAAAGGCATCCTGATTTCAGCGCGTGATAAATCCACTTTAATGCCGCTTATCAAAAAGATGCATAGCATAATTTTATTAAAATAACTGATTGGAATTTATCATAAAAAAACTGGTCGGAATTTATCATAAAAAATTTATTTTGTTTCTAACCATGAATCTTGAACTTATAAAAAAAACAGGTGTTGCAGCGGCATACAAAGGCGCAAAAATAGTTAAATCCTGTTTTGGGAACATTGATCATGTTACCAAAGCGGATTTAGGCTCAGAAGAGATACTGGCAACCAACGGAAACATACATGATGAAATGCTTTCATTGCTGAAAATAAAGTATGCTGTTGGGAGACCTTAAAAATGGATTACGAATTTATGGATAAACTTTTTGACGATTTTCACACTGGCTGCTTTGGCAATTATAATGCAGAGAATATATTATGCAAAAAACATTGCACAAAAAATCTGTCCTGCGTTATAGAGCGCAACCGAAACGCAGACACAGACTTTTTAGAAACTATGTTAATGCATGATAAAACATTTATGATAATTAAATAAGGTTACTCCTTTTGGACAAACTGCATTTTCCCTGACCCTATCTCAATGATGTCAAAATCCTTAAGTTCAACAGATTCCTTGACAACCTTATTATTTACCTTTGGCTTTGCCATGCCTGCCACATAACTCAAATAATAACCATTTGGTCTTTTGCTTATTGTGGCCGCAGTCTTCCCAACCATAAAACCGCTGACAACCACATCGCAGGAGGGGTCCTTCCCTATTTTTATAAGTTTTCTGCTAAGTTCGACCTCTCCTTCTCCTCCTGTTAAAAACGACAAAACACTCGCCTGCTTTTTCTCATCTGCTTTGGCCAGCATGGCTTTATGCTGTACAGTATCCATTATCATGGTCTGATTCATACCATCTGTGGCAGAATCAATATCCGGTTCCGGTGGCGTTTCATCCTCATCATAACCGAAAACAAGGGCGTGCTTGCCTATTGTGACAACATCGCCGTCTTTAAGGTAATGAGCAGTAATCATCTGTTGATTCACAAATGAACCGTTTTTACTCTTAAGGTCGGTCAATAAAAAAGAATCACCCACGGAATCCACCTTTGCATGCATGCCGGATACCGCCAGATTTTCTATGATAATATCGTTACTCTCAAGACGACCTATTGTAAGACTCTTCCCTTTTTCAAGACGATAATTATTAAGTGCATTTTCTTTGAATTTAAGTGTTAATCTTGGCATAGTAAATATCCTCTTTACTGTCTTGACAATTTAAAAGGATGCGAACAGACAGCTTTAATTAATTTATATAACAGCTTCATTACCCTGCTATTTCCAAAAACTTTCTTTACCCTGAGCACCACTACTGTAATATTATCTTCTCCTCCACGTTCGTTAGCCATATCCACAAGGATTTTGCAAGCTTTTTCCGGAGGTTCCCTCTTAATCACACTGTTTATTTCTTCAGGTAAAACCTTGTTGCTTAAACCATCTGAGCAAATGATAAGCGTATCGCCCTTAAAAATCTGAAATTCACATATATAAGGCTTAACATCTTCACCCACCCCGATTGCTCTGGTGAGCATATGTTTAAATTTATCCCCCAACAGACCACCCCCTTCCTGACCCAGTGCAATCTGTTCGGCCATAACAGTATGAAGTTCCGACAAAAGATCAATTTTCCCATCATGTACGAGGTAAATCGGGCTGTCGCCCACATTTGCGGCTATCATTGTCTTATCGCTGCAATATAGCGCTGAAATTGTGGTTCCCATGCCTTTCAATGAATCTTTGCTTTGAGAGACCTGATACACCCTGTTATTGGCAAGAAGTATTGATGAAAAAAGCCTGTTTGCTTCCCTGGAGAGAGAATCTATATGCTCTTCCACATCGCTGCCTTCATTAAATCTTATCATATAATCACGCATGGTGTCCACAAGCAGTTCACTGGCGACTTCACCTGCCTGATGCCCGCCCATGCCATCGGCAACCATATACAACATCAGACCATCATCAACAAAAAAGCAATCCTCGTTTCCCTTCCTCGCTTGCCCTATGTCTGTGATACCTGCTGACTCGATAATAATCATAATAAAATTTTACCTTTATGAGGCCGTTGTGTTGCAAAAATCAGTTTCCTGCTGTTTTTTTACTGCCATTCTTCTTGCCATGGCATTATCAAGGCTTTTGCCAAGTTTTTTTAAATGATAGGCCATATGTCCTGCTTTCTGATACCGTTTTTCCCTGTCTTTTTCCATGGCTTTATTTAATATGGCTACAAGGGGAGTAACTATATCAGGGTTAATTTTTTTAGGATTTGGGTGAGGCATATTCATTATCTTGTGCATAAGCTCGGCAGGGTTCCCGCCTTTAAAAGGCACCTGGCCTGTGAGCAACTGAAATAACATTGTGCCTAAGGAAAAAATATCCGCCCTGCCGTCAACCTTTTTTCCGGCAATCTGTTCAGGCGCCATGTAATAAGGCGTTCCCTTTACTATGCCTGTTTGAGTCTGGGAAGAACCTGTTATCCTTGCTATACCGAAATCGGTAATTTTAATAACATAATTTTTTAAAAGCATAATATTTGCCGGCTTTATATCCCTGTGAACAACCCCCTGCTCATGTGCATAATCAAGAGCTTCAGCAATATCTGCTCCATAATCAATAACTTTTCGCATGGGAAGCAGGTTTCCTTTTTTTGTATATTTTCCCAGGTCGTCTCCTTCAAGAAACTCCATGGCTATATATGCCAGATCCTGTTCGTCTCCTGCATCATATATGGTCACTATATTCGGATGTGAAAGTGCTCCTGCGCTTTCAGCTTCTCTAAAAAACTTTTCCTTCAGCCTCTCCACTTTTTCAGGTTCGTATTCTTCAGAAAATTTAAACGTCTTAATGGCCGTTGTCCTGTTAATACGCGGATCCTTGCCAAGATACACAATACCCATTGCGCCCTTACCAATCTTTTTTATTATTTCATACCTTCCCAGGGTCGGTCTTATATCAAAATTTTCCGGCAGAATTGTTTCATCACCGGAGCCTCCTCCGAGATGGTTATCACCAAACATCATGGTTTCACTCGCTAACAAAAGCTTTTTTTTCTTTTCAGCTACATCTTTAAATTTTTCGTCATATTTCTCAATATATTCATAGACAGAGGCTGCCTTGTTATACTGCCGCTTTCTTTCATAATCCAAAGCAAGGTTATAGAGTATATCCTTCATTTGATCGTCCACAGGCACCCTGCGAAGCTTGTCAAAGGCCATGTCAAGCATCCCCTGGCTTTGGAAAGATATCCCAAGCTGCCTGTTTGTTTCAACGGATTCACCTTCAAATTTTTCCCTGCCGGTTTCAGCGACAAAAGACTGAATGCTTACCACTCCAATATATCCTGCAATCAGTTGCAAAAGAGGGTATGTCATCTGCAGCCACATATTTTTCAAAACAAAAAAATAGACCGGGACTCCCACAAGTATTGCGAAAAAAAATATAAAGGTTATTCCGGAAGTCAAAGCTTTCATGGAAGGCCAGACAAATGTTATAATCAAACCAAGAAAAATTGTAATACACAGTTTTAAATATAAACCCCACTCAGGCTGCTGAATAAATTTTTTATTCAGCAGCGCCCAGATGGTATTTGCAGTAAATTCACCAAGGGGCATATATGTTTCAGTGGGAGTACTCAGCGGATTTATTATTCCGGCAGCAGACGGACTTATGAGTACTATTTTGTTTTTAAAAATACTTAAAGGAATCTTGTCGTTTATTACATCAAAAAATGAATAGGTCTTAAATGATCCCCTGCCGCCTTTAAAACTGATGAGAAGTTCCGACTTTAAAGTTACCGGTATTTCAAAGGAACCAAGATATATGCCTGAACCGATATCAGCATGAATTTTTTCCACCGGTATATTAAGATACTCTGCTGCTATCCTGAGTGTATATGCAGGAATATATAAGCCTCTATATTCATATAAAAGTCTTTCCCGCCTTGCTGTCCCATCAATATCATATATCAGGTTAATATGACCTGTGCCTTTTGAGGCTTTAAAAAAAGCAGGGATTGGAAGCACAATCTCATCTGCCGTTGAGCATTGCAGATTATCAGGGTTATTAACATTTTGAATGGACTGTCTAACCATGGCGGCGGAAGGTTTTGATCCATTAATCTTTATTTTAGAATTTTTAAAAAATGAAGGCAGCACAACCTTGCCAGATGATTTTAAAGCATCTGCAAACTGTCTGTCATTATCAAGGGCAGCCCTGGTTTTTCTTAAAGTTTGTAAAAAACCAAGCCCTTTTTCACCTGTATATTCAAGAACTGTTTTAGCATACAGCTTTTCCAGAGCCCTGAACTCATTAATTACCCTTTCACCTTCAGGTTCACTCAATATGATATTCAAGCCTATTACCCTGGGGCTGCCGTCGTCTATTTTCTTAAGACATTCCGCGAGAAGGGAACGGGGCCACGGCCATCTGCCAAGCTTTTCAATGGAGTCATTATCAATATCAACAATTAATATTTCAGAATCTGTCTCGGGTTCAATCCTGAATCCCATCATAATATCGTAGAACTTAAGTTCCAGTGAATTTAAAAATTTCATACCTGACAAATCAAGCCATAGGAAAACCAGCGTTATTATAAGACCAAAAAATAAACCAGGATGTTTTTTCACAAACCCCATTTCATGTTCCATCGATCTATATGCTTTTTAAAAAATAAAAAAATATTAAACGAACTGAAACCCTTCTGCTGAACAGTTACAAAATTATAAACCCTTTGAGTTTGTAAATCTCAAAAAGATAATTTTGTATTAAATATAGTATCGTTATATCCGTAAAAATCTTTAAAAAAAATATTTATTTTTATTCATAACAAACACCCCATTCCAGTCTTTGACAAGCGGCAGCAGCATGATTCTCAAGAATATTTGAAGCTCCAAAATCAGACAGGCAGCCCCATAGGGTACAGGCAAAATTAGTGATTGAGGTATTTACTGAGCTCTCGGTAAAAATTTTGGTGTGACCCGAAAAAATAAAGGTAAAGAATTGAACCTTCAATTTCGTATGCTAAAAGAATAAGATTGTTTCCGACTTTATATTTATAAACTCTTATTCCTTGCAAATCTCCTTTTTTTATATCACCAATGTCAGGATTTACCATAATAGTTTTGATGGCTTCATCCAGTTTTTTAATTTGATTCTTTTTTAGTTTCTTTTTTTGTTTGGCAAAAGTCGGAGATTGAATAATTTCGGAAATGTTGCGCATATTTTATTCTCCAAAAACATATGGAGTTCCTTGTCCAGATTTTATTTCTTCTTTTCCGATTAAAATGCCTTGTATAACGGGAAGTGGCAACTCGGGATTTTCTTCAATTATTTGCCCGATTTTCGCCCAGTACTCAATTTGACCTGCTACTGATCGTTTGAATACCTTGGATTGTACTTTTGCCTTCGCAACGAGTTCATCAGATATTTTGACAGCGGTTGACATATCGCCTCCTTTATCTTGCATTTTTATTTTATTTTGACACTTAATACAACCTATTGCAACCAAATATATCAAAAAGGCATAATCGGGACGAACCCCGTCCCTTAACTACCCCCTTTCTGGATTACCATCTTCATGGGAATGACAGCGCTATAGCCAAGATTCAACTTTTTATGAGACCATCAAAAACCGAAAACTCAAGTATTTACTTTTTATTCATAACAAATACCCCGTTCCAGTCTTTGCCAGGAGGTTTTCTTTTAAATTCATGGCAACGTTTTAACATTACTCTGCCTGGAGCATCACCGGGCATACTTTCAAAACTGCCTACGGCTTTATCCCAATTTCTGTTCCTGTATGCATTTAAACCTTTATTATAACAGTCTGCCGTTTTTTTAATCAGGTCATCAGCTTTATCTATATAGCCAAGCAGTTCGTAAATTATTACAGGTTCTTTTTTTCCGGCAACATTTATTGTGTCTATTTCACGTGTCATTAACCCGCTTCCGGCCTTTTTATAAGTCGTTTCACTTATAAGGCTATAAGTTCCATAAACCTTGTTAACACCTTCCAGCCTTGCAGCAGTATTAACAGTATCCCCCATCATTGTATAATCCATACGGTTCTTTGAGCCCATGTTGCCAACCACAGCCTGCCCTGTGCAAAGACCTGTTCTCATAAAAAGCTCGGATTTTCCCTGATCTTTCCATATGCCCCTAAGGACGGAAAGTCTTTTTTGCATATCAATACATGCCTTGCACGCGGCAGCAGCATGATTTTCAAGAATATTCGGAGCTCCAAAAAAGGCTATAATTGCATCACCTTCAAATTTATCCACGGTACCATGGTGTTTAAGTATTATATCCGTCATTTCAGTTAAAAATTCATTTAACAGCTCCACAAGACTTTGAGGAGAAAGTTTTTCTGAGATGCTTGTAAACCCCTGAATATCTGAAAAAAAAGCAGTAATTTCCCTTTCCTCGCCGCCAAGCATAAGGGTTTCAGGGGACTCAATTAACTGTCTGACAACTGCGGGTGCAAGATAGGTTGAAAAAGCGTTTTTAATAAAATTCTTCTGTTTTGTCTCTGCACAATATTTATATATAATGATACTCAGGTAGGCGGCAATAAGGGTAAATAAAGGATAAACCATATTAATTACAAACCCTTTTATAGAAAAAAGGTACTGGGAGAAGATGATATAAGAGACAAAAACAGATAAAAAAAATGCAGCGCTGTAAAGCGCATGCACCCTGGGAACTACAAATCCAAGTATAAGCCCTGCCATAATAATGGCAGCTATATCAAACAGAGCAGCCCATGCAGGCCTGCGCAAAAACCCCCCTGCCAAAATAGAATCTACAACATTTGCATGTATCTCAACCCCGGGAAACACGTTTGAAAAAGGCGTAACCCTGAGGTCATAAATACCTGTAGCAGTTGCGCCGACTATTACTATTTTGTCTTTTAAATCACTTTTTGGAGTTTTTTTATTCAAAATATCGGTTATAGAGATATGCTTAAATGTTTTTTCTCCACCCCTGTAATTTATAAAGATCCTGCCATGCTCATCCGTGGGAATCTCGATACTGCCGATTTTAATTTTTTCAACACCATAATCAGCCACAGATACAAAGGGTGGGCTTCTCAAATAAGCGCTGGCAGCCATAATCGACAAAGGTGCATAAAGCATCTCTTTATACTCAAGCACCCCGGGCATCCACCTGACAACCCCGTCACGATCGGAAAACATGTTGAAATATCCTGATCTTTCTGCTGCCCTTGAAATAATCGAAATATTGGGGTGCACATGCTCTGTTTTGATAAATTTTACATGTTTTGCTTTATCAGATTTAAAATGTACATATTTATATCCGGAGCCGGAAATATTTTCCTGCATGGCAAGCATTTCTTGCGCATCCGGCTGATTAAAAGGTTCGGAGTCTGTTTGGAAAAAATATCCTGCCACCACATCTGCCTTTGAATTTTTGACAGCATCTGCCAATAGTTTGTCATTATCTGCCCAAGCTATAATTTTCTTTAGATATTGCCTGCTCTGCAAATCAAGATTTTCAAGGTCCTTTTCTATTTTTTCGACTGTCTCTATCAAAATCTTATTATCAGGTTCAATAAAACCGATATCAAAAGCTATTACCTTAGCCCCAGCTTCTGAAAGATTTGTAACAAGATCAGCCATTTTTGACCTTGGCCATATCCATTTCCCTTCCGCGCCAAGACTCTTTTCATCTATAACAGCCAGGACTACCTTTGATTCTGTTTTTATGCTTCCCCTGGATAAAAACCTTAAATCTATTGTTTTTAATTCCATGAGTTCAAAAAACGGTATCTTTATAAAATAGAAAAGAATCAGGATAAAAACGATAATAAGCGCTATATTAAAAGAATGATTTTTTGTTGTCTGTTTTTGAAATATGGACATATTATGCCCTAATGTGAATTCTTTTTTAAAAGGACGGCCACAGCACCTGGTGCGTTTTCAGGTACTTTAAGCCCTGTTGTATCATTAACAAACTGCTTAACCACATTATCCGGAATATCAAAATATTGAAAATCCCCACTGACCCGGGTTTTTTGCATAAATTCTATCCATATGGGAAGAGCTGCCCTGGCACCTGTTTCCGAATTTCCCATTGTAACATGCCTGTCCATGCCCACCCATACGCCCGCTGCTATTGACGGTGAAAAGCCTATAAACAAAGCATCTTTGCAACTGTTTGTTGTTCCGGTCTTACCGGCAACCGGTCTTCCAAGCACACGCGCTTTCCTTCCGGTGCCCTCTTTTATAACGCCCTGGAGCATATCAGTGACAATGGCAGCTCCTGCTCTTGACATTACAAATTTTCTATGGGGTCTTGCCAGCCATATTACACTCCCTCTGTGATCAAGGACTTGGGTTACGCAGAAAGGTTTAGTCCATAACCCCTTGTCAGGAAAAACCGCATATGCAGAAGTTAAATCCATCAAGGTTACTTCGGATGTGCCAAGGGATAAGGAAAAATCCCGGGTGAGTCTGGAATTAATGCCCATGGAATGAGCAAAATCTGCCACAGAAGATGGTCCGAGCATTTCGATCAGTCTCACAGCAGGTATATTCTTTGACAGAGTCAATGCCTTTCTTAAAGTTATTTCTCCAAGATAGCTCCTGGAAAAATTTTCAGGTTCCCAGTCTATCCCCTTAACCGCCCCCTTGAAAACCACAGGAGAGTCCAGAATTATATCATTCTGACTGAAACCATTTTCAATTGCATAGGCGTAAAGAATCGGCTTAAAAGCCGAGCCGGGCTGTCTTTTTGCAGACACTGCCCTGTTAAAAGGGGTTTTGTTAAAATCCCTTCCGCCAACCATGGCAAGTATCCCCCCGGATTCCACATCAAGCGCAATTAAAGCAGATTGGGGTTTTGGATCTTTTACCCCGTTTCTTTTCATCCTTTTATCAAGTGCACCAAGACCGTTTCCAACTGCATTCTCAGCCGCCTTTTGCATCTCCCAGGAAAGAGTAGTATAAATTACAAGACCGCCTTTATAAAGAACGGCGTCCCCCAAAGTCTCTTCCAATACTCTTTTTACATATTCCACAAAGTATGGAGCCTGAATACGGCTCTTGTCACGTGAGGACAGATCAAGCTGCTGATCTACAGCCTTTTTATAATCGAAATCTGTAATCACGCCTGTTTTCAACATCTGCTTTAAAATAATATTTCTTCTTTTTACAGCAAGATCTTTATTAACTAAGGGTGAATAACGGGAAGGAGCCTTGGGCATTGCAGCAATAAGCGCACATTCGGAAAGATCAAGCCTAATTACGGATTTACCGAAAAAAGTCCTTGCTGCCGATTCCACGCCGTATGCGCTGCTTCCAAAGTACACCTCGTTAAGATATAACTCCAGTATCTCATCTTTTGTATATCTGCGTTCAATCTGGAAAGCCAGAACAGCCTCTTTCAGCTTGCGGACAAGTGTTTTTTCCGATGTTAAAAAAAGAGTTTTGGCAAGCTGCTGGGTTATGGTGCTGGCGCCCTCAACAAATCCTCCGGCCTTGATATCCTTTATGACAGCCCTTGCTATACCTTTAAAATCAAGTCCCGAATGTTTGTAAAAGTTTCTGTCTTCCGTTGTTATCAGCGCCAACTTCAGATAGTCAGGAATCTCTTTTAGCAGCACAGGGTCTCTTTTTTCCATGAATAGCTCAGACAAAATTACTCCGTCTGATGAATAGATGCGGGTTGTTGCGGAAGGTCTGTAAGTTTCAAGGGATCTTATCTCGGGAAGATCATGGGTTAATGCCATAAATGCTCCGGCAACAACTCCTGACAGCGCTGCAACTATTAAAAACAGTATTAAGCCCGCTTTTTTTCCCGGGATGTATTTTTTCGTCATTTTAACATGCTGAAATTAATATTGTGGAATTAAAGCTGCTTTACTGTATCAATCGTCCTGAAACCAGGCATACTGAACACGAGATTTTTAAGCTGGCCTTTAAGCACACCGTAAGAAAACCATGTTCTGGCAACCTTATAATTATGTTCAGCCATATTATCTCTAAGTTCCTTGTCTTGCAAAACTTCTTTTGTCTGCAGGACGGTTTCGTTTGAAACGTATCCATCCATTTCAACAACCGAAAATCCTTTAGGCTTTATATCCGTTGAATAAATAGAGTAGTTATTCACCACTATCGGTTTTTTATAATATACTGCTTCAAGAAAAGCATTTCCGAAGCCTTCAAAGTTGGAAGGATATGTAACAAGGTCTGCGTGGGGATAAATATCTTCCAGAGTATAAATTTTTCTGCCGTCTTCTGTGTAGCCTCTTTCCTCCTTGATTATGTCAGAAACAAAAATCGTATCAACCTTCATCAGGTTTGAATATTCCCTTACCCTGTTTTCATAGTCAAACCCCTCATCGCCTGAAGCATGTGAAATCACAAGTTTGGCCTTCATATCAAGCCTGTGCACCAGTTCTATTGCATGCTCAATCCCCTTGCGTTTAACAACCCTGGTGGGCTGAAGGATTAGAAGTTCATCTTCATCGATTCCCAGGGCTTCTCTAACATCCGATGCATATTCATCAACAGGGTCAGGAGGATTCTCAAAATCCATTACATTAGGTATAATTACTCCTGAGATGCCTGTCCTAAGGCTCAACTGATTATCGCCTGATGAGTTGATTACAACGTGACGGATCTGGGGAATATGAGGAGGGAAAGCCATATTGAGGTAATCCCACACAGCATTTATCAAAAAGACCTGACGTTCCCAGAAAAAATCATGGTGGTGAGCTATTGTGGGTATTCCTATTTCCGAAATAACTTCTGTAATGGCAAGACCCAAGGGTATATTCAAAGGTATTGTCAAACAATTTTCAGGTATCAGCATTTTGATTTCAAATTGTTCTATAAATTTATAAAGATGATTTTTTATCCTGTTTTTAATCTCATGAATCTTTTGTGTAATAAAACGGCCCCTGACCAAGGCTCCAAAACAGTTTTTATGGATATCAACTATATCATGATGATGAAAATGAGCCTCTTCCACAAGGTATGAGCGCTCCTTTGGGGTATCAAGCTCACCTGCAAAATAGAAACACTTAAACCCTTCTTTTTCAAAAACGGCAGCCCATTTTGCAGCTTCAAGAGAAACGCCGTCAGTGCCTGCAAGACGCGTAGAAATAAAACCCACATTATTGCTGTTTCCTGCTTTCATCATCTTTATCCTCCACTGAATTAATAGAAAAGAAGCTTAAATATTTTTGTTTCAATTAAGTACACAGGAAACTATAACCTGTTAATTTCCTTATACCGAAAACAATCAACGGTATGATCATTCACCATGCCTACGGCCTGCATAAATGCATAACATATTTTCGGGCCTGTAAATTTAAACCCCAATTTTTTTAATTCACGACTCATTACAACAGATTTTTTTGTTGATGAAGGAATCTGTGTTTCATTTTTCCATTTGTTTATTATCTGTCTTCCGTTAACAAACTGCCATATATATCTGTCAAAGCTCCCATACTTCTCCCTTATGGATAGAAAAATCTTTGCATTATTTACAGCAGATTCTATCTTGAGCCTGTTTCTTATGATCCTTGAATCAGATAAAAGGGCATCTATTTTATTCTGATCATATTCAGCTACTTTCCTATAATCAAAATCATCAAAAAGTTTTCTATAGTTTTGACGTTTTTTTAAAATTGTTATCCAGCTCAATCCGGCCTGAGCACCCTCTAACACAAAAAATTCAAAAAGTTTTCTGTCATGATGGACGGGAACTCCCCACTCTGTGTCATGATATTTCACATAAACCGGATCATCACCTGGCCAGATGCATCTTTGTTTTTTCATAATTAGACGCACATTAGAATGCAGCAAATTTCATACCAAAAAATACTTAACGCTAACATCTTACAGATAAAACAATTTGATCTTTTCCACAACCAGCTCTATCTGTGTATCAGACAGCCCCGGATAAATCGGAAGAGCAAGTGTATGGGCTGCTGCATATTCTGCCTCGGGAAAATCATTTTCCCTGTAACCGAGATATGAAAAACATTCCTGAAGGTGCATGGGAACAGGATAATATATTTCAGTTCCTATGCCGGAATCAGCAAGAAATGTTCGAAGTTCATCTCTCTTTGAGTTCAGGCTGATAACAAACTGATTATAAATATGACGGTTTTCAACCTCCACAGGAAGCCTGACAAAATCATCTAAAGCTGCATCCGCAAAGAGCTCTCTATATTTTCGTGCATTCTCCTGGCGTATTTTTGTCCAGGAATCAAGATATTTAAGTTTTACAGATACGATTGCAGCCTGGAGCGCATCAAGCCTGAAGTTACCCCCGACAATGCTGTGATAGTACTTTGTCTGTGAGCCGTGCATCCTTAAAGCCTGCAATTTATCCTGAAAGGATTTTGAATTTGTTGTGACTATTCCTCCATCGCCAAATGCCCCTAAATTTTTGGAAGGAAAAAAAGAAAAACATCCAAAATCGCCCATGGAACCTGCTCGCTTTGACTTATACTCGGCTCCTATGGCCTGGGCAGCATCCTCTATGACAACAAGATTATACTCTTTTGCCAAATTAATAACAGGATCCATATCAGCGCACTGTCCATACAGATGAACTGGAAGTATCCCCTTAATGCCTGCAAGCTCTTCTTTGCCCATTGAAAGAACAAGCTTCTTAAGAGCTTCAGGGGAGATATTATAGGTTTCAGGATCTATATCCACAAAAACCGGTTTTGCGCCCAGCCGGGTTATGGAACCTATTGTTGCAAAAAAAGTATATGGAGTAGTAATAACCCTGTCTCCTGCTCCAATGCCGGCAGCCATCATGGAGATAATAAGGGCGTCAGTCCCGGACGATACGCCTGTTGCATAGTCAACATGACAGTATCTCGCTATTTCCTCTTCAAGCCTAACCACATGAGGGCCAAGTATAAAATACTGGCTCTCAAAGATCTCCTCTGTTACCTTTAAAATTTCATCTTTTATATCTTTGTACTGTATTTTTAAATCTAAAAGCGGTACTTTCATTTTACTTTCCTGAATATTTTTTATTTTTTAACAACTACCTTGATAAAGCACAGATGCCCGTCACCACTGTTTTTAAATTCAGCAGCGCTGCCTTCAGTAATAACAAAGAAGTCTCCTTTTTTTATTGCATCTGTTTTGCCATCTTTTATCAAGCTTCCTTTTCCATCAATTACCGAAATATGAACAGACTCATTTTCCCTGGCCTGAATCGAAAAACCGAAATTGCAAGACACAATAATTCTGTCTATATCAAAACCATCCTGATGTTCCAGAAGGGTAATACTCCCCCACTCATAAAGAACAGTCTTGTGTTTCCGGTACTCTTTTCTTCCCTTTTCCTTAAGCTTTTCAACAATCGATTTAACATCTCTGCTGTCTTCGATATTAGATACAAAAACTGAGTCCGGCGTCTCCACAACAACCATGTTGCTTATCCTGTTTGTTGCGATAAAACGCTCCCTGCCCATTATAAAACAGTTTTTAGTATCCTTTGCAATAACATCGCCGTCTATAACATTATTGTTTTCATCTTTTGGCAAAAAATCATAAAGGGATTTCCACGAACCTATATCGCTCCATCCAAAATCCGATGGGAGCACAACCACCTTGCCGGATCTCTCCATTATGGCATAATCTATGGATATATCGGGAAGCTGCTCATAGTTTGTTTTTATGGGAGGATCATTTTTTAATAAAATTTCATCCATTTTCATGGTCATCTCAGGTTCATGAATTTTAAATTCTTCAAGCATTACTGATCCCTTAAATGCAAACATTCCGCTGTTCCAAAAAAAATTGCCTGCCTTAAAATACTCCCCGGCTTTCTTTAAATCAGGTTTTTCAACAAATCTTTTAACATGCAGGGCACCTTCGGCCGCATTACTGCCGCCCTCAATATACCCGTAACCTGTTTCAGGATAGCCGGGTTTGATGCCAAAGGTAACTATGTGTCCCATTTCAGCAAGCTTTGCAGCGGATATCACCCTGGCATGGAAACCTTTAATATCCCTGATCACATGATCTGCCGGGAAGACAAATATAACCGCATCTTTGTCTTTTTTTAATATATTCATCACTGCAAGTAAAATTGCAGGCGCAGTATTTCTGCCGCAGGGCTCTTTTATTATCCTTCCCGATGGATCAACCCCTATATCTTCCATGTGTCTTGCAATTTCATGATAATGCTCAGCTCCGCAGACTATCCTGATATTATCCGTGTCAAGCACTGGCCCAAGCCTTTTTACAGTACTCTGAACAAGGGAGTCTTTTCCTATGAAACTTACGAGCTGCTTTGGATATAGTTTTCTTGATACAGGCCAAAGACGCGTGCCTGTTCCTCCAGCCAGTAAAACAGAGTATGCATTTGCAACTTTTACTATTCTTGTCTGGTCAGACATTTTTTGGTCAGACATTTTTTGGTCAGACATTTCTTGGTCAGACAATGTTAAAATTTCCTTTTATTATTATATTTTGATTTATATTTATTATCCTTGGGTATTTCAACTACAGGTTTGCACAATGTTTCAACAGCCTCATATCCTAAAATCTTTTTAGCATTCTGATTTAACGAAGCGCCTGCTCTCAGATGCATTGAATCAGAAAGGGCAATTATCGTCTCTGTTTTCCCTTTATCCCGGAGATGCAGATAAGTCTTGCATGTGCCTGGATGCCCGTCAAGCATATCCCGAAGTTGCGCCAGTATCTTTTTATCAATCCTGTCTGCTTCAAGATTAATATGAATGCTGGCAGTCCATGCCTCCTCTGCCTTGTCAACCGATATAATCTCATCAGCCAGAATTTTTACGGATCGTTCATCCTTTTGCAGATGCCCCTGTATAATAACAGGTTTATCATCTGCAAGAAGATCATACACCTTTTCATATAATGAAGAAAAAACAATCACTTCAACAGTTCCATGCATATCCTCAAGTGTGATAAACGCCATCATATCACCCTTTTTTGTCTTGAATGGCTTTGCCTTTATTACAATCCCGCCAATCCTGAGAGAAACGCCATCTTTTTTATCTTTAAGAGTAATAGTGTCTGCATCAGTAAACTTGCAAAAAATATCTTCATATCTGCCTAAGGGGTGGCCTGTAATATAAAATCCCAAAGCCTCTTTTTCAAAGGCTAAAAGCTGTTTTTCAGGCCATTCCTCTTTTTCATGCATTTTAGGGCAGTTAATCTCCTTTATCTCCTCCTGCATATCGAACAGCCCCATCTGTGGATCTGTTTTTTCCCTCTGCACCCTCTGCCCATAGTCGATGGCCTCCTCTAAACTTTCCATCATTTCACTGCGGTTATTACCCGTGAAATCAAAAGCGCCACATTTTATCAGGCTTTCAATGACCCTTTTGTTCACCTTTCTAAGGCTTACGCGTTCACAGAAATCATACAGGGAAGTGAATCTGCCCTCCTTTATGACTTCAGATATGGACTCTATTGCCGCTTCACCAACGTTTTTTACAGCCACAAGCCCGAATCTTATCTCAGAGCCCTTAACCGTAAACTCCATATCACTATCATTAATATCAGGAGGCAACACTGAAATTCCGCTGCTTTTACATTCGGCAATATACTTTACGACACCGTCAATGGAGTGCATTTCGCTTGAAAGAAGCGCAGCCACAAATTCAACAGGGAAATGAGCTTTTAAAAAAGCTGTCTGGAATGCTATCAAGGCATATGCAGCGCTATGGGACTTATTAAATCCATAACCGCCAAATTTTTCTATAAGATCAAAAAGATTTGCAGCGGTTTCTTTTGTAAGATTATTGGAAACTCCTCCCTTAACAAAACGATCTCTGTGGGCATCCATGATTTTTGTCATTTTCTTGCCCATGGCCTTGCGAAGATCATCGGCTTCGGACATGGAATAGCTGGCGAGAGTTCCGGCAATCTTCATGACCTGTTCCTGATAAACTATAACTCCGTAAGTCTCCTTTAAAACAGGTTCGAGTCCGGGCGCCATATACTCTATGGGTTCTAATCCGTGTTTTCTCTTGACAAAATCATCAATCATTCCGCTTTCCATGGGGCCAGGTCTGTAAAGGGCAACAAGAGCAATAATTTCATCAAAGGATTCAGGCCTTAACCTCATGATAAGATCTCTCATCCCTGAACTTTCCAGTTGAAAAACGCCGGTTGTCTCCCCTGATGCAAGCAGCTTATATGTTTCAGGATCACTTAAATCAAGATTCCCCAAATCCGGGGGTTCTTTCCCCTGACCGGATATAAGTGAAAGAGTATTTGCTATAACCGTAAGATTTCGAAGACCCAGAAAATCAAATTTAACAAGTCCTATTTTTTCAACATATTTCATGTCGAACTGGGTTACTATTTCATCCTTTTTCCCCTTGTACAGGGGGAGATACTCCACAAGCGGTTTGTCGGAAATTACAACGCCTGCGGCGTGTACGGACGCATGCCTGGGCAGACCTTCCAAAACACGGCATACACTTAAAAGATCAGCAACTTCGGGTTTTGTTTCAGCAAGCTCATTAAATCTCGGTTCCTGTTTAATGGCTTCATCAAGAGTGATGTTCAGTACATCAGGAACCATCTTGGCTATTGCATCCACCTCGCGCAGGGGTATATCAAGAGCTCTGCCCACATCACGAATCACAGCTCTTGTTTTCAACTTTCCGTAAGTTATAATCTGGGCTACATGGGAATCAACGCCTTTGACTGCGCCACCATATTTATCCACAACATAGTTAAAAACTTTTTCTCTTCCGTTAATACAGAAATCCACATCTATATCAGGCATGCTTTTACGCGCAGGATTTAAAAACCGTTCAAAAATAAGACCATGTTCTATTGGATCTATATCTGTAATTTTAAGACAAAACGCCACGAGGCTTCCTGCAACAGACCCCCTGCCAGGCCCCACAGGAACTCCGTTTTCCTTTGCAAAAAGAATAAAATCAGCAACTATAAGAAAATATCCTGAAAACCCCATATTCCTTATTACTGATATCTCATATTCCAGACGATCCTTATATACCTTTTCGTCAACCTCGCCCTTTCTTTTCTTTATGTGCCCGATTACCCTGTCAAACCCCACTCGCACATTCTGTTCAAAGAGTTCATCAGCAGTCTGCCTGGGACCTGTGTCAAATTCAGGAAAATGATAGGTGGAAAAATCGAATTCGATATTGCATCTTTTTGCGATATCAACTGTGTTGTCAATTGCTCCGGGATAATCCTTGAAAGATTCGTACATCTCCTGTTTTGACTTAAAGTAGAGCTGATCTGTACTGAACTTTAACCGGTCACTATCCTGAACTGTTTTCCCTGTCTGAATACATAAAAGCACGTCATGGGCACGCACGTCCTCTTTGGCAAGATAGTGGCAGTCATTGCTTGCGACAAGGGGTATGGACAGCCTTGTGCTCATATCCAGCAAGGCTTTATTTACCTTTTCCTGTTTATCAATACCGTTATTTTGAACCTCAAGAAAGAAGCTGCCTTCACCAAAAATCTGCTGATACATCAACGCTGCCTGGTCTGCTGCATCTATTCTGTTTTCAAGTATAAGCCCTGGAATCTCGCCGTGAAGGCATGCTGACAGGCAGATAAGCCCTTTACTGCATTCTTTTAGAATATCCTTGTCTATCCGGGGTTTATAGTAAAAGCCCTCGATCTGGGCTGCGCTGGCGAGTCTGCAAAGATTTTTATAGCCTTCCATGTTACTGGCAAGCAATACAAGGTGGGTAAGCCCCTTGCTGTCCATGGGGGTTTTATCAAAACGTGTGCGTGGCGCCACATAACATTCACATCCTATGACGGGCTTGATTCCGAATTCTTTTGCCTTCTGGTAAAATTCAAGAACGCCGAACATGGTGCCGTGATCTGTGATTGCCACGGAATCCATTCCAAAATCCAAAGCCCTTTGAAAAAGCGACTCTATTCTTATTGCGCCGTCAAGCAGGCTGTACTGTGTATGTACGTGAAGATGAACAAAATCGGGTGTCGTCGTCATATTTTCTTTAAACCTGATACACAAATTACAAAATGAAAATTGTTTATAAAAAAAATTTAAAGTTCAACTAATCCAGACGATAATTAGGAGCCTCCTTGGTGATAATCACATCGTGGACATGGCTCTCGCGCATTCCGGCCGCAGTGATTTTAATAAACCTTGCCTTTTCTCTCAGGTCTTCAATTGTACGGCACCCAACATACCCCATACCGGCTTTAAGCCCCCCAGTTAACTGGTGAATATTTGCAGATAAAGGCCCTCTATAGGGTACTCGGCCGACAATTCCCTCGGGAACCAGTTTATCATTCTTCTCTTCTTCGGTCTGGTAATACCTGTCCTTGCTTCCCTTTTTCATGGCCTCAATGGAGCCCATCCCCCTATAAGTTTTATAACTTCTGCCCTGAAAGATAACAAGCTCGCCCGGGCTCTCCTCTGTTCCTGCAAAGAGCCCCCCAATCATTACCACGTGTGTGCCTGCGCCTATGGCTTTTGTTATATCACCTGAAAATTTAATGCCTCCGTCCGCAATCAGGGGCACGTCCATTCTCGCTGAGACAGCCCTGCAATTCATTATTGCCGTTATCTGGGGTACGCCTATACCGGCAACTATCCGGGTGGTACAGATAGAACCTGGACCAATACCGATTTTCACACCGTCTACACCTGCTTTTATAAGATCTTCCGCCCCTTTTGCCGTACCGACATTACCTGCTATCACTTCGATATTTTTAAAATTGCTTTTTAACAGCTTCACAGCTTCGATAACATTTTTTGAATGGCCATGTGAAGTATCAATCAATATAACATCAGCTCCTGCCCGCAAAAGGGCTTCAGCTCTTTCCTCCATATCAGGACCAACGCCAATTGCCGCCCCTGCCCTCAGCCTGCCAAGCTCATCCTTGCAGGCATTGGGATATTTCCTTACCTTTTCAATATCCTTTATCGTTATCATACCCTTCAGCTTCCTGTTTTCATCTACCACAAGAAGTTTTTCAATTCTGTGTTCATGAAGCTTTTTCTTTGACTCTTCAAGGGTTATACCCTCCGGAACAGTTATTAAATTCTTGCTTGTCATCACTTCTGAGACTTTTTTATCAAGATCCGTTTCAAATCTTAGATCCCTGTTTGTAACTATACCAACAAGATGATCACCATTAACAACCGGCACCCCTGATATGTGATAATTCTTCATAAGCTTAAGAACTTCATGAACAGCCTGCTCAGGATTAATAGTCACAGGATCGATAATCATACCGCTTTCAGATTTTTTTACCTTATCCACTTCCATAACCTGACTGTTTATACTCATATTCCGGTGAATAAAACCCATACCGCCCTCACGAGCCATAGATATAGAAACTGCGGCTTCCGTCACTGTATCCATTGCAGCGCTGATAATGGGAATATTGAGCACAATATTTTTTGTAAGATTAGTGCTTAAGTTAACTTCTCTCGGCAAAACATCAGAATAACCAGGAAGCAGTAAAACATCATCAAACGAAAAGGCTTCTTCAGGTGATATCTTTACCATTAGGATTCCTCCAACTAAAAATCATATCAACAAAATAATCAAAACATCCATGCCATCTTAATAAAGCTTTAAAAGATAACAGATTGATATACCATTGGCAAACTATTATTTTCCGTCTTGCATGAGACATTTGAACTCAAAATGTCTGTTTTCTTGACAAAGCAGCAAGAATTATAATAAAAAAATTAAACATTTTTATAACATCAATTCAAAAAATAATCCGGTGAACCAATGTTGATTAAAATTAACCCGATAAATCCGCAGCAACGACTGATTAAAAAGGTTGCAGATACTCTCAGGGCAGGTGGGACAATAGCCTATCCAACCGATACCTATTATGGAATTGGCTGTGATATAATGAATAAAAAGGCCATAGAAAAAATATATCGTTTAAAACAACGCCACAAAAGCAAGCCTTTTAGTTTTATATGTTCGGATTTAAAAAATATCAGCAAGTATGCAAAAGTCTCAAATTATGCTTATAAGAACATGAAAAGGCTCTTGCCTGGTCCCTATACCTTTGTTTTAGAAGGTTCAAGGCTTGTGCCCAAGATAATGCTTAACAAAAGGAAATCTGCTGGAATCCGCGTTCCTGACAATCTTATATGCATTGAAATAATCAAAGAGCTGGGCAACCCTGTAATTTCAACCAGTGCCACAACCCCTGAAGGTTCAATACTATATGAGCCGTCTTTTATACATGATCGCTTTGGCCATGAACTGGATATTATAATTGACGGGGGGGAAGTGCCTGGGAAGCCGTCCAGCGTTGTTTCGCTTGTTAATGATACTCCTGAAATTATACGGGAAGGGGTGGCCGATGTCAGTATATTTCAATAAGAGACATCTACAAAAATATTATTCTGATGGGCTATAGATATAAGACGGATAGGGATACGAAAAAATTCCGTATTTTGCGAGTATTTCAGCGCATGATTCTTCAACATATTTAAGCAGGGAAAACTTGCGTTCTCTTGCAGTTACCGTTGTAATTCTACCCTTTATGCCTGCAAGTTCACCTGCCCAGTTAACTGCATCTTCCAGATTTCCAAGACGGTCAACAAAGCCTGCCTTCAAAGCATCTTCTCCTGAAAAAATTCTTCCATCAGCAATCTTTTTTACTTTGGCGGAATCCATATTTCTGCCTTCAGAAATTGCCATGATAAATTGAGAGTGAATTCTCCTTACAAAATTATTAAGAAAGTTTCTTTCACTATCTGTCATATTTCTTGTTGGCGATCCAATATCTTTGTACCTGCAGCTTTTAATAACAACCGGAACAAGACCAATTTTATCCATCAGTTTTTTATAATTGGTAAATTCCATGACAACTCCGATACTTCCGGTTATTGTCCCTGGATTGGCAACGATTCCGTCTGCACCTGCTGCAACGTAATAGCCCCCTGAAGCTGCCACAGCTCCCATGGAAGCTATTACTTTTTTCACCTTTACTGTGCGCCTTATCTCAGTGAATATCTCCTGGGAAGGTCCGACTCCGCCTCCAGGTGAATTAATCCTTATAACTATAGCTTTAATGGATTTATCTTCCCTGAATTTTTTGATCCTTGCAACAATGATATCAGAGTTAACAATAATACCGTTGATTTCAATAATACCGACTTTTTCTCCACCTTTTTTAAATTCAACAAAGTCAGAACCGGTTGTCAGAGTTATAATCGTCAAAAAGATGGTTATAAGAACAGCGCCCGAAATGGCTGAAAAAATCAGCATAAAAAAAAGATATGGATGTCTGCGTCTAAACATTATTCCCCAACCGGATAAATTGAAAAAATTACGGGTGAATTACTCAAAGAGACCTTTGGAAAAAGGCTCCCTTCGGAGCCTGATCTCATATGCAAAAAAAATTATTCTTCGTTAAGCTTTTCCTGAATATTCTCTCGCAGCATTTCTCCAAAAGTTGATGTGGGTGCTTTTGCATTTTCGATATAATCGTTTAAAATTGATTGTTCATCTTCCAAGCCCAGCTTTTTTATTGAAAGACCGATTCTTCTCTCATTGCTGTTAATGTTCATCACCTTGGCGGTAATGACATCACCAACATTAAATTGTCCCACAGGTGTCTTTATTTTTTCATTACTGATTTCAGATATATGAACCAGCCCTTCTATCCCCTCTTCCAGCTCCACAAAAACACCAAAATCGGTAATATTGGTAATAGTGCCCGTTATCTCCTTGCCGACTTTGTATCTTTGCTCCAGGGTTGTCCAGGGATCTGTCTCAAGCTGCTTTATCCCAAGGGAGAACCTTCCATTATCTTTCTCTATATCAAGAACAACAGCCTGAACAACATCACCTTTTTTATACAACTCCGAAGGATGCTTAATACGTTTTATCCAGGAAATATCAGAAATATGAATAAGACCGTCAATGCCTTCATCAATACCTATAAATATACCAAAATCGGTAATATTTTTTATTTTGCCCTCAATTGTTGTGCCCACAGGATATTTCTCACTGATTACGTCCCATGGATTTGGCACAACCTGTTTCATGCCCAGTGATATTCTTCTGCTTTCAGGTTTGATATCAAGAACAACCGCTTCAACCTCATCACCGGCAGAAACAACTTTTGAAGGATGTCTTATTTTTTTAATCCATGACATTTCAGACACATGTATCAGCCCTTCTATCCCTTCTTCCAGCTCTATAAATGCTCCATAATCCGTTAGGCTTACAACTTTTCCGGAAATACGTGCACCAACAGGATATTTATCCTTTGCCGCAAGCCACGGATCCTCAACAAGCTGCTTTACGCCGAGAGAAACCCTCTCTTTTTCAAGGTCAATACTGAGAATTTTAACTTCAATTTCATCACTGATACTAAAGAATTCCGAAGGATGTTTAACCCGTCCCCATGAAATATCAGTAATATGAAGCAGACCGTCCACTCCGCCAAGGTCCACAAAAACACCATATTCTGTAATATTTTTAACAATTCCCTGAACAACCTTGCCTTCACCAATGGAAGATAGTGTAGCGGCTCTTTTTGACTCACGCTCATGTTCCAGTATAACTCTTCTTGACAGTACAATATTATTGCGTTTCTGATTATATTTTAAAATTTTGAATGTATATGTCTGGCCCACCATTTCATCTAGATTACGTATGGGACGTATATCTGCCTGGGATCCTGGCAAAAACGCCTGAACTCCTATATCAACAGAAAAACCGCCTTTTACACGATTTAAAATAACTCCATCTACGGTTTCGTCAGCCTCATGGGTTTCTTTTATATGCTCCCAAACCTTTACCTTTGCTGCTTTTTCTTTTGAGAGTATAACCCGTTCTTCATCATCGTCCCACAATTCAACCATGACTTCAACGGAATCACCCTGCTCAACAGCTAAATTTCCATTTTCATCTTTGAACTCATGTATACGTATCTGACCTTCAGATTTATAACCGATATCAACAAGAACATAATCTTTATCAACTGCAATGACCTTACCCTTTACGACCTCACCCTCAGCGAACCTTTTGAGGCTTTCATCGTACATCTCCATCAGGCTTGCCATATCCACGTCTTCAGAATCGTCAGGATTATCATCATTCTCCTGACCGGAATCTTCCTGAAGTTTTGCGGTATTATCCGGCTGATCTGCTACATCATCAGCCAAAGGCTCCTGCCTTGCTGTCTCATCCACATCCTGGTCAACTGCATCCTGACCATCCTGTTCGGTTAAATCTTTTTTTTCAATGTTATCCATTAAACAATATACCCCTTTCCAAAATTTATTTATATAATCCCATTTACGAGATTTAAGAGGATAAATCAAATAAATACTCAATATATTTGTTTAACTCTCTTTAATATTCGTGAAACCTATATCATATATGCTTAAAAAAACAATGCTTATTTAATACCTGCTTTTTTCACTTCAGCCAGCATCAGCCTGATCACATCATCAACTCCAAAATCTGTGGAATTAATTTTTATTGCATCCAAAGCAGGTTTAAGGGGAGCCAAAGCCCTGGTACTGTCATTTCTGTCTCTATCTGTCATATCTTTTTCCACATCTTCCAGGCTCTGGGAACTATTAGATTTTATTTCTTCATAACGCCTTAATGCCCTTGTTTTTATTGAAGCATCAAGAAAAAATTTTACATCTGCATTGGGAAAAACCACAGTACCCATGTCCCGGCCCTCAAAAACTGCTCCGCCCTTATTCCCCATATCCCTTTGCACATCGAGAAGAAACTTTCTCACAACAGGCCTTGCTGAAACAGCCGATGCCATCATCGATATTTCAGGAGACCGAAGCCGGTCAGTTATATCCGATTCATTTAAAAAAAGAAGCTGGCCTTTTTGCCCATTAACAAACTTTAAGTTTATACCTTTGCAAAGCCTCTCAAGTCCTGCATCATCATCCATGCTCAGTCCTGCAAGACTTGCTTCAAGGGCAACTCCCCTGTACAAAGCGCCTGTATCAACATATTTATAATCAAGAAGCTGGGCTAAAGTTTTACTGACGGTTGTTTTGCCAGCACCGGCAGGCCCGTCTATTGTAATAACAAGCTGTTTCATTTTTTATTAATCATTTTTTAAAGGTTTTATTTGATAAACTCTTAAAAAGTAAAAGCGATGACAACGCCATCATATTTAAAAGGCGGCAAATGGACGAATCTCTAACATGGCTTCGATAAAACGTATGTTCTCTTCGTGAAGTCCAACATTAATTCTTATGAAATCAGGATATCCATATGACGACATGGATCTGACGATAACTCCCTGTCTGAGCATCATTTCAAAAACTTTGTCAGCATCTTTTTTTACGTTTATCAAAAAAAAATTAGTCTCGGTGGGAAGATAAGTCACCCCCATACGATCGAGGGCATCATACATATAATCGAGTTCTTCGTGAACCAGAGTTATAATTTTCCTTAAAAAACCTCTGTCATTTAAAGCTGCCGCAGCCCCTGCCTGTGCCAGTGAATTTGCATTAAAGGGCTGCCTCACTCTGTTTAAAATATCTGCAATGCTTTCAGGCATGACCCCATAACCTATTCTGAGTCCTGCAAGGCCGTATGCTTTGGAAAAAGTTCGAAGAATAACAAGAGATCTGTTTTCGTCAAGGTAGTCCAAACTCTTTGCACAATTTTTTTGCCTTACAAACTCGATATACGCCTCATCAACAACCACAAGTGTCTCGGAAGGAACCGTTTCAAGAAATTTCTCAAAATCATTTTTCAAGATAATTGTCCCTGTGGGATTGTTGGGGTTACACAAAAAAACCATGCGTGTTTTTGAAGTAATCTTCTCTTTTATTGCTTCAATGTCAATTGAGTATGATTTCAAAGGAACTTCAACAGCCACAGCGCCGGCTGACTTTGTCATAATCTCATACATAAGGAATGATGGTTTGGGCAGAATAACTTCATCGCCGGGCTGAAGAAATGCGCGTGCCAGCATTCCGATTATTTCATCAGAGCCGTTACCCAGGACAATATTTTTACAGGAAACCCGAAGATTTGCAGAAATAATATTTATCAGATCATGACCGCTTCCATCAGGATAACGGTTAAGAGCCTCAACAGCTCCCTTAACAGCTTCAACCGCCATGGGCGAAGCCCCCCAAGGGTTTTCGTTTGAGGCAAGTTTAACAGGATTTTTAATACCGTATTCTCTTTCCAGCTCTTCTATGGGTTTGCCTGGAGAATAGGGCTTTAATGATAAAATATAATCGGGGACTTTTAGTATCATATCCATGCCATATAAAAAATTTTTAAAACTTGAAACAGTTTTGCTTCTATTTGCAATTAAAATATTTGTCAAGTCTTACAAAAAATTTTTTTTAAATTTGCAAAACTATAACCCATGCCAATCCACAAATATTTTATGAAGGCTTGATGGCGCCATCGGTTTTACTTTTCACGAGTTCATCAGGCTTAACTCATATTATAAAATGCTTAATATCCGCAGGAGGTATACCGATTACCTTTATTATCTCCAGGCCATCGGGCATCTGAACAATTGCCTCAACAGGTGTGAATTCCGGCGCTTTTGTGTATCCGGCGCATATTGACGCAGCCAGGGCAGCCGTATCTTTTCCACATCCCTGGGGCACCAGAACACAAGGGCTGGAAAAATCTTTAATTCTAATCATAAAATCAACATCCTGCTTATAATACTTCAAAATAATTTCGTTTTCTTTTTGATTGCGCCCAATAATAATTTTCTTGTTTTCATTCAACCGCAGGTGCCGTCCATATTTCAGGAGATGTAATTCATCCTCATCGCAGGTTTCAGAACAATCATCCATAGAACCAGGATGCTGAAAAAAATCTTTTAGACGGGCTGAAAACCCCTTGTCAGTGAGAAGGCATCCTCCTCCAGGGGTCGGATATTTTTTGATCCCATATTGTTTTGCAAGTTCAATCTGCCTTTTGCGCGATCTGCCTGATATATCAAGGAGCATACTCCTATTAACACGCCCGTCCTTTTCCATTATGCTCTCATCAAGCAAAGCCGCGCTTAAGGGTCTTAGGATATAACCATCAAAGCCCGAATGCTTTTCCACGTATCTTAATGCAGGTTTCATCTGGGACATGGGGCGCTGCCCCACAACCTCTCCGCTGAAAAGAAAATCAAACCCTTTTTTAAGCATAACCCTGCCTGCAAGTTTAAACATCAAAGCATGGCAGTCCATGCACGGATTCATATTTTTCCCGTATCCGCATGGTGGATTTTTCAACATTTTCATATACTCTTTTGTTATATTCTCAATCGTTAAAGGTATGCCTGTTATCTTTGAAGCTTGCCTTGCTTTTTCAGATGAAAAAAACGGGGTCTCAAAAGCAATATTTTCCACCTCTATCCCCTGCTGTTGCAGCAAAACAGAAGCCAGAATGCTGTCAAGGCCGCCTGAACTAAGTCCCAAAGCTTTTATTTTTCCTGATTTTAAATTCATGATAGTTAGTGTTTTACCTGTTTGTAATTTTAAAAAAATTTGATATTAATGGTTCAATGTCATTAAAGCATTAACTTAAGAATATTTTATTTAAATCTATTTTTTAATCGTCATTCCCGCGTATCAGGGAATCCAGGGCGAACACAAGGTTCGCCCCTGCTTAAAAATGTTCAATCTATTATAATCATGAATAAAATAAAAAAAAGGTCCTGTTTTTTAAAAAAAGAATTAATAAAAAAAACGCTGCCAAGGCTCATATATAATAAAGAGCTCCCGATAATCGCAAAAAAAGACGAGATAATAGAATCAATATCAAAAAATCGTGTTTTGATAATTTCAGGTGAAACAGGCTCAGGGAAAACCACCCAGATCCCCAAATTCTGCCTTGAAGCTGGACGCGGCATTGACGGTATAATTGGCTGCACACAGCCCCGTAGAATAGCTGCCGTTTCTGTGGCAAACCGTATTGCCGAGGAGCTTGGCCAGGAAGTGGGGAATGCGGTTGGTTATAAAATAAGATTTGCCAAAAAAACAAGCAAAACCCCGTTAATTAAAATAATGACAGACGGAATTCTCCTTGCTGAAACACGATCAGACATAACTTTAAGCGCATACGATACAATAATAGTTGATGAAGCACATGAAAGAAGCCTTAATATCGATTTTTTGCTCGGTTTACTAAAATCTCTCTTGGACAGAAGAAAAAATTTAAAACTGATTATAACCTCTGCAACCATTGATACTGAAAAATTTTCAAAGGCATTTGATAATGCTCCGGTGATAGAGGTCTCCGGCCGTATGTATCCTGTTGATATCCGTTATGAGCCCGGGCCGGCCATTTTGGAAGATGAAACAAAAACCAACCTGAAGGATAACAAAAAAAATGATCAGGATAGATTCAGCCATGTGGACAGGGCTGTTGAAGCGGTGGATATGCTGCTTAAAAAAACTCCTTCAGGGGATATACTTGTCTTTATGCCTACGCAGCAGGATATACTGGAAACATGTAATCTTGTGGAAGAAAAAAAAGATGGTAATTTTATTGTACTGCCTGTTTTTGCAAGGCTCCCGGGATCACAACAGGCAAAAATTTTTACAAAAATATCTAAAAGAAAAATAATAGTGGCAACAAATATTGCCGAAACATCAATCACAATACCGGGAATCAAATATGTAATCGACACCGGTCTTGCCAGAATACCAGCCTACAAACCAGGATCAAGAATCACTTCTCTTGCTGTAGGGACCATTGCCAAAAGCAGCGCAGACCAAAGGATGGGAAGGTGTGGAAGGGTGGAAAACGGTGTATGCATCCGCCTTTATTCAGAAGATGATTATAATATGAGGCCTGTTTTTACACCACCTGAAATATTAAGGGCAAACCTTGCTGAAGTAATCTTAAAGATGATTGACTTAAAGCTGGGCGATATTGACAAATTTCCGTTTATAGACAGTCCGACGCCAAAGAGTATCAAAGACGGCTTTAATCTTTTAACTGAATTGGGCGCAATAGCCAAAAAGCAAAGCCTCAAAAAAGGCTTTTCCCTTACAAAAACCGGAAAGCTTATGGCAAAAATGCCTGTTGATCCAAGGTTGTCCAGAATGCTCATAGAAGCCGAAAGCAGCGGGTGCATAATGGAAGTTGCAGTCATAGCATCAGCCTTAAGCATACAGGATGTCAGGGAACATCCTGCTGAAAAAAAACAGCAGGCAGACATGATGCACAGGGTTTTTCTTGACCCTTCATCTGATTTTATTACTCTTTTGAATATCTGGAACAGATATCATGATACATGGAAGAAGGTAAAAACAAGAAACAGTATGAGAAGGTTCTGCAAAGAGCATTATATTTCATATAAAAGAATAAAAGAATGGCGGGATATACATTCCCAGATTTTATCCGTTTTAAAAGAATATAATCAAAAAAAATATACTGCCCAGCCAAATGATAAAAAGCCAGGTGATAAAAAAGCGGGTGATAAAAAATCAGGCTCTTTAAAACAGGCTGATTCCAAAAAAGATTTAAAATTTCACCCGCTATATATATCAATCCACAAATCTATTTTAAGCGGTTTCTTGTCAAATATCGCATGCAAAAAAGAAAAAAATATCTTCCGGGCTGCAAGACAAAAAGAGGTTATGCTTTTTCCTGGTTCCGGGCTTTTCAACAAGTCCGGCAAGTGGATTGTCGTGGCTGAACTGGTGGAAACATCAAGACTATTTGCGCGAATCGCCGCAAATATTGAGCCGTCATGGATTGAAGAAAAAGGCAGGCATCTTTGCAGGTACACATATTTACATCCTGTATGGAAACGGAATACAGGCATGGTTACAGCCTTTGAGCAGGTAAGCATTTTCGGTCTGATTCTCGCAGAGCAGCGACCTGTATCATATGGGAGAATCAACCCGAAAGAAGCATCTGAGATTTTTATAAGAAACGCTCTTGTTGAAAATGACGTAAAAAAGCCCCTTGAATTTATGCTGCATAATCAAAAATTTGTAGAGCAAATAATGGACGTGGAAAGCAGGATAAGAAAAAGAGATATATTAATCAGCCATGAGGAAATGTTTCAATTTTATCAAAAAAGAATACCCGGAGTATTTGATTTTAACACACTCTTAAAACAGATAAAAAAAAAGGGGGGTGATAATTTTCTGAGAATGGACAAAGAGTATCTTGCAAGATATCTGCCTGATAGAAATGAAATGCAGGCATTTCCGGATACGGTTTTGCTTGGAAAAAAAAATTATAAATGCAAATACGAATTTAACCCCGGCAAATATAACGACGGTTTGACAATAAAAATCCCCGCAGCTTTTGCTTCAACAGTGCCGCCTACGTCTACTGAATGGCTTGTGCCGGGTTTTTTAAAGGAAAAAATTGCCGCAATAATCAAGGGGCTTCCCAAAAAATACAGAAAACAGCTCGTACCTGTTGCGCGCAGTGTGGATATTATAATCAGGCAGATGCCCATGGGCGAAACTTCCATATACACGGCCCTTGCAAAATTTGTTTTAGACTATTTCAAAGTCGATATACCTGCATCAGTACTGGCATCTGTTTTACTTCCCGACCATCTCAACCCCCGGATATCCTTAACCGACCACAAAGGCAGGGAGATAGACTCAGGCAGGGGCAAAGAGGTATTACAAAGGATTGACTCAACAGATAACAA
>Ga0190313_1000224_pt1 | contig 36155 bp, 33 predicted proteins | sample 4870071011_MG_FD_169989 | JGI IMG/M metagenome (GOLD analysis project Ga0190313, IMG submission 169989) | Hydrothermal vent sediment bacterial communities from Southern Trench, Guaymas Basin, Mexico - 4870-07-10-11_MG | ecosystem: Environmental > Aquatic > Marine > Hydrothermal vents > Sediment ... | reverse complement strand
AGGACCACGGTTTTTCCCCTTAAGGTGGGAACTTTTTTAATGGACCTTCTTGAAATCTCCTTCATTTTATCTGCCATATTCAGGATATACTTAATCTCATCCACTGATAAAGATTCCATATCCAGAATATCTTTTTTTTTTAACCCCATAATACTACCTGCCTTAGGTTTACACAAAATGAATTCGCAGATTTAAGTGGCGACAGCCTCCTGTATGTGACAGCATCAGCACTTAAAATTTAAAGTCATTTTTGCGCGAACCCTTACCTTAATATATGTCCGATTCTTCCCCACCTGACCCCAAAATTATTCTTATCCCATGACCAATATATAATAAAGGCCTGCCCCTTTACTGCCTTTAGATCCACAAAACCCCAAAATCTGCCGTCATGGCTGTTATCACGGTTATCACCCATTACAAATATGGAATCAGGGGGGACAGTGACGGATTCTAAATTATCCCTGCGGCTGTACTGGGCAGGAAAAATGTTAGAATCCATATGCATTATATGTTTTTCCTCTTCGAGCTCACCATTTACATAGACTTTTTTGTCCTTGATTACTATTTGATCCCCGGTTATTCCTACTACTCTTTTAATAAAATCTTTTTTTGGATCTTTTGGGAATTTAAATACAACTATATCTCCCCTGTCAGGTTCTGTTACAGGAATAATTGTTTTTTGTAAAAAAGGAAGTTTAACGCCATAGATAAATTTATTAACCAGAATATGATCACCAACCAAAAGAGTTTCCTTCATCGACCCTGAGGGTATCTTGAATGCCTGGATAACAAAGGTGCGAATAAAAAGTGCAAGAACAATGGCAAATAATATGGCTTCAATATTTTCACGAAGCCGACTTTTCTGGGGTATTTTTCCATTTTCTGGGGTATTTTTTTTTGGTTTCAATTAATTAATATATAGATCTGCACATAAAAAATTTTACTGGGTTATCGGGTAGAGCATCCGATCAACGCAATATATAATTTGTAAAATTAATTATCTGAAATACCTATAGCTCCTTATTCTTTTATAGATTAACATGAATCTGCATTATATAGGGATATAGTATTCTCAATAAAATATTTGAGATTAGTCCCGCAGCAAGGTCATCCATGACTATACCTGCTCCACCTGACATTTTTTCATCCAAAAATCGTATGGGAAAAGGCTTTATAATATCAAAAAATCTAAATATAATAAATCCGGCAGCGCAAGAGGTAATGGTAAATGGAATACACAGCATAGTTACCATAATTCCCGCTATTTCATCAATAACAATACTGCCGGGGTCCTTTGTGTTTAATATTTTTTCAGCTTTGTGGGAAACTATAACTGCAAAAAAAATAAATAACAAAAGGAAAATAATGGCTTTATGGCAAGAGATTAAGGAAAGAAAAAAACAAGGGAAAAGGCCTATGGCTGTTCCAAAGGTGCCGGGTGCAAATGGTATTTTCCCTGTATAGCATCCTGTGGCAAAAAATATAAAAAATTTAGACTGCAAAATCATAAAAAAGTTTTTATTACCAAGCATATGTTTTGTCAAGAGTTATAGATTTTCCGATGAAAATTTACAAATCGATCCTGTTATTATAGCATAAACAGTTTTTATAGGGATATTTTTTTTTTCCGCTATTTTTTTGCAGACTTCATACTCAGGAACAATTTGCTCAACACCCTTTGGATCGACCATGGCTTTTACCTCTACTTTACCAAATTGCGTATCTATTTTCAGCATTCTCCTGGGAAGTTTTTTCCTCCGCACAGTATAATGCCTGAGCCCTGATGAAGTTGTCTCTGTCAATATCAGTGCCGCCATAGCCTCCTGCAGTTCCATGGGGCATAATACCTGCACGATTGTACCTGGTCTGTTCTTTTTCATAAAAGCAGGAATCCAGATCACATCGAGGGCTCCTGCTTTAAAGAGCCGCTCCATGAGAAAACCATATATTTCAGGATTCATATCATCAATAACCGTTTCAATAACCGTTATCTCATCATCCCGGCAGTATTCAGAATTTAAAGGTGCAGAACCTGTTATTATTCTAAGGATATTAGGTCTTGTTTTATGCTCCCGTTTTCCGGCTCCGTAACCGATTTTGCTTATTAACATATCGGGTATGGGCCCAAAGGAATCTGCAAAAAAAGAGATTATGGCTGCTCCTGTGGGGGTTGTAAGCTCATGGGGAATTTGTGTACCATAAACAGGGGCCCCTTTTAAAATGGATAGTGTGGCAGGAGCAGGAACAGGGAGATTCCCATGACTGCAGGTGACAAAACCTGTACCCAGGGGTATTTTTGAAGATATAACCTTTTTTATACCCAGAAACTCCATGGAGATAGCCGCGCCCAGGATATCAACAAGGGAGTCGATTCCACCCACCTCATGAAAATGAACCTTTTCCAGTGGAGTATCATGGATCTTTCCTTCTGCTTTGGCAATTTTTTCGAAAATCCCCAGGCTTGCCCTTTTTACAAAGGGGGACAATCCGCTTTTTTCTATCAAGGATTTAATTTGCGCATAATTTCTTGATGGAGTCCCCTCCCCAGTTATGCTGACCTGAAGGTTTTTGGCTGTAATGCCGCTGCGGCATACAGTGTTAACAGTTATATCAAAGCCGGTTAAAGGAATTTTGTAAAGCTCTCCTTTAATCAGATCCATATCCACTCCAAGGTCGGCAAAGGCCCCTATGACCATATCGCCACTAATTCCTGAAAAACAGTCAAAATATGCTATCATTATTTTTACTTTAAATGCTGGTAATTATTCAGTAGGGGTACGATGCATCGTGCCCCTACGAATGAAGTTTTATTATCTCCAGAAGCAATTCAGCAGAGCTCACCATATCTGCAAGCCGTATATTCTCCCTTACAGTGTGAACATCCTGCATTCCTGTGCCGAGAACGCCGGTCATTATCCCTTTCTCAAAAAAAATATTGGCATCAGACCCGCCCCCGGTTTTTTTCAAAACCATTTTTTTCCCAAGATTTTCCCCTGCCTCCATGGCAAGAGTCACAACCCGGTGATCATGGGGGATATTATTTAACGGAAAATCCTTCTCCACATAATATTTCAGCCTGGGAAGATCTTTATCTATACTCTGATCAGTATATTTTTTAATGGTATTTTTAAAGCTTGATACCATAATTTCTGTTATATTATCCAGCTTTTTTTGATCGTGGCTCCTTATCTCTCCTTCGACTGTGACAATACCTGGAACAATATTTGTAGCGGTTCCCCCTTGTATTGTTCCGATATTACATGTGGTTTCATCATCGATTCTTCCCATATCCAAATCAGCTATTGCCTTAGATGCCAGCCATATGGCATTTATTCCCTTTTCCGGCGAAGCACCTGCATGGGCGTCCTTTCCATATATAACAAATTTCAGCCTGTTTGCGGCCGGAGCATTTGTTACCAAACCTTCGGTCTCCGCAGAATCGAGGGAATAACCGTATTTTGCTGAGATCAGGCTGAAATTAAAATTTTTTGCTCCTAAAAGCCCCACCTCCTCACAGACTGTAAAAATAATTTCCAAAGGAGAATAGGGGATATTGTTTTCCTTTAAAACCCTGATGACTTCAAAAATAATTGCGATTGCACTTTTGTCATCTGCCCCCAGGATTGTATCACCACCACTTGTGAATATTCCATCTGCAAAAACCGGTTTTATACCCCTGCCGGGCTCAACAGTATCCATATGAGCATTTAACATAAGAGGAGGCGCATTAGTAGTCCCTTTAAACTTTCCCAGAAGATTTCCTGTCCCGCTCCCTATCTTGTCGCCGGCATCATCAATAAATGTCCTGGCACCAAGATCTTCAAGTATTTTTTTAATTTCAAGAAAAATTTCACCTTCCTCTTTTGAAACACTATCAATTCCGACAAGAAATTGAAATGTTTCGCCAAGCCTGGCGCTGTTTATTAAACTTTGCATGATATTTCGACCTTGTAATTTTTATGGAAAAGCAGGTTTATACTCTTAATATGATTGATATTCGCGCCGGCCAGAATCTGGAAATAAAAAGGGAAGAAAAAGAGCTTTTTTTAGGGCCTGTTTGATAACGGAATAATTCCTTCCTAATTTCCGGTTCTCCTCTTAATTTAGCATTTGTTTAATTCTATTTATGAACTCTAATTTTCTGTCTTTGGAAAGCTCTTTGAATTTTTCAACCAGCCAGTCAACGCTTAATTTATTGAGGTGTTTATCAACATTTCCAACTAAGACTTCTAAATGATCTTTGTGATCTTGGGTTATAAATAATGGGGAATTTAAAAGCTGAGTCATCAATTGTTCAAAATCTTTCCATTTGAGAACATGTCATGTAAATGATATATTCATAATATAAATATTTATTCAACAAATTACATATTTAACCCATTACCCGTTGATTTATTATTACACGGATCAGATTTTATTAGAAGATGGGGTTAATCGAGCGCTTACATTGATATTTGCCGCTGACCAGAATCTGGAAATAAAAAGGGAAGAAAAAAAGTTTTTTTTAGGGCCTATTTGATAAACAATATAAAAATATTGATTTAAAAATAATTTTGGTATAAAAATAAAAGTTATGGAAGTGCACAGCTCACTGGTGGGGCTCCCGGACTTCAAATCCGGTGTGAGGCGCTAGAACCGTCTCGGGTGGGTTCGATTCCCATGCACTTCCGCCATATCTTATTGTAACTATTGATATTTCTTCACCACTTTGTGTTCCAGAAGTGTTCCGCTTTTTATCTGAACCACCTTTTTTATTTATAAATTAAAAACATGAGCTCTGTTTTGTTCCAGGGTGCACCGTGATTTTTTTCACCAGCATCAGAGCAAGCCTTTTCCATATTCTGTTTAAAACATTATTTGAATATTGTTTACCATCACGGCGAGCTAATGGATCGACAAACAGAAACTTTCCAAGCCACCAAATATATCATGACCCGTTATTGTGGACGGGATTTCACTCCCAAAGAACTTGAACAAATTCGATCCCTCATAAAATACAATCCCGAGTTCAACCGAACACGGCTTTCCAAAGAAGTGTGCCGGATTCTTTAATGGCTCAAGCCTGATGACAAACTCAAGGATATGTCGTGCCATGCTGCGTATGGAAAGCGATGGATTAATACAGCTGCCTTTATCTACCCGGACAAAGCAGCCTGTGAGAAAAATTGAGTTCACGTCCGTCACTGATCCACAAGCCCCTATGCTATGCCCTGTCAATCAGTTGCCACAACTGCATTTGCAGATGATCACCAAAACCACCTCTGCTTTGTCGTCTGGGCAAACTTTGAGACAAGCTATCTTTGAGATCTTTTTGCACAGATATAATCTATTATCCATTGATGTTTATAAAATTATCTATATAATAACATATAGAATTATTATTATTAATAGGAGGAATGCAAAATGATAGGTTATGCAGATAAAGAGATGATCAGTTCAACAGAACTGCAGAAAAGTCTTAGTCTTATTTTAAACAAACTCAAAAACCACAGTCTTGAAAAAGTAGCTGTTTTACGAAACAATAAAATTGAAACGGTTATGATCAGCCGTGAAAGGTATGAAAAAATTCAGGAAGACCTGGAATTTCTCGAGCATATTGAAATTTACAACACGGTAAGTAAAAGAAAAACCACCCCAAAGTCTGATTATATATCTTTTGATGAGGTTTTGAAGCAGGCAGGAATGGATAAAGATGAACTACAGGGTTGAATTTCATCCAAAAGCTGCAAAAGAATTTTTTAAATTAGATGGCAGAGTTAAAAAACTTGTAGCAAAACAGATTGCTAAACTTGAAAAACATTCAGAAATTGGTCAACTTCTTGGAAACAAACAAGGACTGGACTTATCACAATTAAGAAAATTATATGTGGATAATAAAAGAGTCAGAATTGTTTATGAAGTGATTGATAAGGAAATTACTATTTTTATTTTTGCAATTGGAAATCGTGATGAAATGAAAGTTTATAAAGATGCTTTTGAAAGGAAAAGATCCTGATAATTAGAACAGGGGCAACCGTGGTCAAATTAATTTTCCGACTTAAACCTGAAGACCTTATTTACGATGGCTCTACACACAGGAAATACAAAATTTACCTCTGGCGTTACAATCTTCCTCCCATCTTTTATTTTTTTTATTCCGCACTCAGCAAAAGATATAAACCCAAGGAAGAAAACAGCACATTTGCAACCCAAACTGCTATTAACGGGGGGAGTATCTGCCCGTACCCAAGGGATACGCAAAAACTGTGAACAACCCAGTAAGCAAACGCTATTCCTATTCCAATGACAATCTTTGCAGGCATGGAGGCGTTTATCTTTTCCCCAAGTGCGACCCCTGTACCGATGAGGCACATGATAATACAGACAAAAGGAAAAGCTATTTTTCCATAAAGGTTAACCCTGTAGGTTGTTGCGTCATACCCCTCAGCTTCTATGTTATCTATGTATGAAAAAAGTTCAAAAAAACTGATCTCTTCTGGTTTTTGTACAAGGGCTGACAAATCATCAGGCAAAAAATCAAATTTTTCAGTTTTTTCATCATAAAGCATTATTTTATTTGTTTCTTTTTTTAAGTTTTGCTCCATGATTGTAAACAGAATCCATTTATCCCCTTTACAGATCCCTTTTTTTGCGTCTAATCTTTTGATTAGCGTAAAATTTCTATCAAATATTTGTCGGGTTAACCCTAAAATTATCTGATTAACAGGATCATATGATCTGATATGGGTGATTGAATTAGTCCCCTTGATCCAGATATTTTTTTTATTTGTTGCAAAGTCCGTTTTTTTTTTCACATCTTTTCGCCATATTCCAATAGATTTATCCATGGTGGCAGGAACCACCAGTTCTGATAGAAAAAAAAGAGCGACTGCAAAAAAAATTCCTAAAATGAAAACCGGGCGAAAAAGATGAAAAAGACTAATACCACTACTTTTTAGGGCCAATATTTCATTATTTCTCACCATGAGGCAAAAAGTTATCAAAACCGCCATGAGCACACACACCGGTGATATTTGCATTACAATATAGGGTATTTTGAAAGTGAAAAATATAATGCATTTTATAACCGCAACCTTTGCGTCAATGAAATTATCTATTTTTTCAAAAAAATCGACAGCAAGATAAATGCTGACAACAACAGACATTACTATTCCAAAAAATTTTATAATTTCGGTTGCTAAATATCGGTAAATTATCGGCATGGAAGATATTATAGACTATTTTGATGCTTTCATTAAAAGGAATACCCCGGCACAGCCTATTGCAATATTGGGAATCCACATTCCCAATACCGGGGGGTAAAAACCTGTCTCTCCAAAAATAAATCCTGCAGATAAAAGAATGTAATAAGCAAGCAGAGAAATAAGGCCTGCACCCAACGCGAAGGACTTTTTCCCGGAGCCTGTATTAATGCCCAGGGGCATGGCAATCAATCCAAGTGCCAGGCATGAAAAAGGTATGGAAAATTTTTTGTGAAACTCAAGCAGCCCCTTGTAATAGTCTGTATCCTTTATTGTTGAAGATTTTATTTTTTTTCTCAGTTCTGCAAGGGTCATCTCTTTTTCTTTTTTAGTTATTTTTTTTGCCTTATCAAGGGCTCCTTTTAAATCAAACTTCATGTCATATGTATCAAAATTTACAGAATGAATCGACTGTTTATCTATATTCACCTGGTTTATTGAACCATTATGGAGGCGAAGATGAAAAGCATATTTTTCCCTGTCACAAAAAAAAACCCCCTTTGGAGCAACAATGGTACTTGCCGCATCAGGATTCCTCTGGTCATTGATAAAGACGTTCGTAAAAAGATTTTTTTTATGATCTATTTTATTCACATAGAGGATAACATCTTTAAAATTATCATTAAAGACTCTTTCTTTAAAAGCCACATTAAGGAAGGAAGAAGCCGCTTCGTAGGTTATCTTTTTATAAGATATTCTGCCCCAGGGAACAGCATATATTGTTATAAAAACTGTTATAATGGACCCCACCATGCAAAAAAGTAGAACAGGGGGAACAATTTGATAGATGCTGATTCCAAATGCTTTGCATGCAATGATCTCATTGTCTCCGTCGATGCGGATAAAAGTAACAAGAACTGCTGTCATTATCGATATGGGAATCACAAATTCCAGAAAACGGGGGATTGTATAAAAGAGGAGCAATAGAACAGTATCAAGCCCTATATTATAATTTACAACCATATTGGTAATATCCAATATTTTTGTCATTAAAAATAGAGCCAGAAAAAACAAAAGACTGACAACAAAGGGGAAGAACATCTGTAAAAAAATATACCTGTTAATGATGGTATTTATTTTCATGGAAAGTGCCAGTCGATAATATGTTGATAAATTCTTAGGAACGGAGATGAAATAAGTTGAACGAAGTAGATGGGTCAAAAGACAAGCTATTTTGTTCAACTTATAAAATTTTTGTTCGTTAAAGCCTGGAAATAGCCTCTTTTGCTTCGCCTATCACATAAAGTGAACCGGCAATACAAACAGCTTCGTCGGGTGATACTGTTTTTATGGCATGGGCAACAGCCATATTAACATCATGAATAATGGTTACATCATCAATCACTTCTTTGGCAATGGGATAAAGCTTTTCAGCACCGAGAGTCCTGTCTATTTTCGGGGATGTTAATATTACCCTGGAGCAAGTGGGTAAAAGAGATCGGAGCATTGCAGAATACGGCTTATCATCCAGAATACCCACAACCAGGGTTAATTTCTCCCTGGCTATATTTTGTACTAAAAATTCTGCAAGCCTGCGAGCCGCAATTAAATTATGGGCCCCATCTAAAATTATAACAGGAGAATCAGAAATTTTTTCCAGTCTCCCTGGCCATTTTGTTTTAAGAAGACCTTCTTTAATGCTCCCTAACTGAATGTCCGCACCATTTTGATTCAATAATTCACATGCAGCAAGGACAAGGGAAGCATTATCAATCTGGTGCTTTCCCATTAAGGATGTTTGCATGTTTCGCCAGGTATTTTCCATCCCAAAATAGGTAAATTGTTCATTTTTACACAATCTGGTATTAAAATCTTTTCCATGGGCATAAAAAGGGGCAGATTTTTCAGCCGCAATATCTTTTAAGACTGAAACAACGCTTTTTTGTTTTGCTCCGATTATAACAGGAGAATTTTTTTTTATAATCCCCCCTTTTTCAAAAGCTATTTCAGATAATTTGTCCCCAAGATATGCCCGGTGTTCCAAAGATATATTGGAAATTATAGAAATAACCGGTTTTATAATATTTGTGGCATCCAGGCGTCCACCCATACCTGTCTCAATAATAGCCCAGTCAACATTTTGCCGGTTAAACTCGTAAAAAGCCATGGCTGTTGCAAATTCAAAGAAAGTAAGTTCACGATCACCAGCGTCGATATTTTGCACAGCGTTATATGCTTCCAGAATACAATCATCAGAAACAGGGCTGTTATTTATAGAAATTCTTTCATTAAACCTGACAAGGTGGGGAGATGTATAAAGCCCGACTTTATACCCGGATTCGTGTAGTATCGAAGAAAGAGAGGCTGCTATGGAGCCCTTACCATTGGTCCCTGCAATATGGATAGAGGAAAATTTTTTTTGTGGATTTCCCAGACCAGCCAAAATTTTTCTAATAACATCAAGGCCTAGCTTAATACCAAACCTTCTAAGGCCGAACATGGCCTTGAGACAATCTGCATAAGAATTGTTAGGTGTCATAATAGATAAAAAAAGCCCGGCTAAATCATTATTCATGCCGGGCAATACAATTAATTTTTATAGATTTTCGATAATTAATTTTGGTAAAGGAGCAGGCAAGAGATATAGATGTTCAGATAATAACCCTATTTTAAAAGTAACTATTCAGCAGATATGTACGGCAGCAGGTATCATTCATCAGCCACGCTGAATAGTTACTTTTAAAATTTAGCACAAGGTCAGGGGGAGGAAAGCGTATTTAAATACTCCAACGACCGATAACGTGGTGAAATTATTTGTGTGACGGTCTATATTTATGCAAAAATATGTAAAATGGTGTGGGAATAGAGAATTTATTTAGTCCCCGCTCCTTAAATTAAATAAAATTCTGTAATCCCTTAATTCTGCAAATTAGAATCTTTGAAATCTTTGAACTTTTTGGTACTTTTTCCGTGAAGCTGTAATCCTTTGTCTTCTCAAAGATTCCCGCATTTTCCGCCGTCTGTATTCACTTGGCTTTTCATAACTTTTTTTTAATTTTAAACGTTTAAAAAGGCCATCGTTCTGAATTTTCTTTTTCAAAATCCGCATAGCCCTTTCAAGGTCATTATTAATCACGTTGACCTGAATTTCTTTCAAGCGCCTCGCCTCCTTTACATTAAATTTTAGACATTTAAGCATTAAATAACAGAAAAAATGCTTCGCCACCTATATACTAACTCAAATAAAATTGCAAGGAAAACCCTACTTGCAATTTTATCTCTGATTATTTTGTACCTTTTGTCCCTGTGAAATTAATTATCGTGGAATCTATAGACTCTGTGAAGATTTGAAGGTATAGATGTCAAAATCTCATATCCTATTGTATTAACTGCTGCCGCGATTTCATCCGCACCCAGGAACTCATCCCCCTGGTTACCAAAGATAACCACTTCATCACCTCTGCTAACATCAAGCTGTCCCACATCAAGCATGGTCATATCCATACATATACGACCTGTTATCCGCACTCTGCGCCCACGCACCAGCATTGAACCGGAAGATGATAATAAACGATTTACGCCATCCCCGTATCCGGCAGAAACAGTGGCTATAATTGCCGGTTTTTTTGTTTCGTAAAAGGCACCGTAACTAATTCTTGCACCGGAGGGTACTTTTTTTAAATGAATAATCCTGGATTTAAGAGCCATGGCAGGTCTGACACAAACAGCATCCTTTTTAATATCCGCTGACGGATATAAGCCGTAAAGCAAAATCCCACAACGAACCATATCAAAATGAGCTTCAGGCATATTAATTGTTGCAGCGCTGTTGGCAGCATGCCTCAAGGGAACATGGAGTCCTTTCTTATGAAGCTTATCTAAAAGCTCTTTAAATATGTTGAACTGCTTATTTGCGTATGATCTGTTTTTGCTGTCAGCCGTGGCAAAATGAGTATAAATACCTTCCATGTACAGACCTGGTAATTGCGCAATCAAGATGCATTCATTTATGGAGTCAGGCATCACCCCCAGCCGCCCCATGCCTGTATCTATCTTTAGATGAATTTTGACGTTCCCGCCGGATGCAAGGGCTGCATCTGAAAATTCCCTGGCGGTCTCAAGAGAATAGACTGTTTGCGTTAAATCATATTCAAGAAGCTTTCCGACCAACTGGGGAGGAGTAAATCCAAAAATCAATATCGGCACATCAATACCCGATGCCCTTAAGCAGATTCCTTCGGAAATTCTGCCCACTCCCAGAGCGCCTGCTCCATTAGCAAGAACACATTGAGCTGTTTCAATGATCCCGTGCCCATAGGCATTCGATTTTACAACCGCCATAAGACAAACATCAGGTTTTATAAACCTGCGAATCTCCCGTACATTATGAGCTATAGCCCCAAGATTAATCTCCGCCCAAACAGAAGATGAGTTCAAAAAATACCTCAACACAAAAAAAAGTATGCCACCATGTTCATAGGTTGCCATACAAATTATGCCTGAAGGAAAATCAAAATTTTTCATTCAGGCATAATTTAAATTGTTGGCATAACCCGCATTGGATCGTTACAGAAAATATTTTCAGGAAGATCAGCAAACTTCCCGAACATGCTCAGCTATTGCTTTTATTGAACTTCCACCAGTAAAGATTCCGCTTACCCCAATTTCCTTAAGCTTTGGATGATCTACTTCGGGTATAATTCCACCAATGATTATTTTAATATCGTCTCCACCCATCTCTTTTAATTTTTCTTTTATGGAGGCGGTCAAAGTAACATGTGCCCCTGAAAGAACAGAGAGCCCCACAACATCCACATCTTCCTGTATAGCCGCTTTGGCTATCTCCGCAGGAGTCTGCCTTAAACCTGTATATATAACCTCAAAGCCGGCGTCTCTTAAACCGTAAGCCACGACCCATGCCCCTCGTTCATGACCATCGAGACCAGGTTTTGCGACAAGTACTCTGATTTTTTTTTCTTCATTCATTTTAAAACTCCTTTTTTTATGTAAAAAATTATTCCTATTCTTTTTAAATAATCAATTTCGGATCCAAAATAATTTGTAATTATTCAGTTGATGTGCATTTGTAGGAATGATTAAAAATTTCCTTGTTTTTTCCGCTATTACGAATAAATTTCGTGAATTTCTAAGTTTGCTCCGCCAAAATTGCGAAACTCGCTTGTGCCTCGCTCAAACAATCGCAATTTTTTGGCTACGCTGCACTAAAAAATTCTACGAAATTTATTCAATACGCTACAAAAACAATTAAACTTCCCTCACGCAAAATTTTAACCGGACACTACTGACTATTTATCCTTAAATTCAGTAACTCTCTTTTCCCTGAAAGCTGTAACACCTTCCACGAAATCTTTGGAAGCAAGGGTTATCGATTCACAGACAGCAGCATCATCAAGGGCTGCATCGAGATTAGTATTCATGCCCTTATATACCTGGGATTTCATCAATCTTAAAGCAATGGGTGGGCCTTTAATAATTTTATTAACCATTTTCATGGTGTCGGTTTCCAGATCTTCAGGGCTCGACAATTTGTTCAGCATACCAACTTCTTTTGCTTCTTTTGCAGACAACATGTCGCCTGTATAAAGCATTTCAAAAGCCTTTGCCAATCCCATTGCTCTTGGATAAAACCATGCAGCTCCAAAACCAGGAAATATACCAAGCTTCACAAACCCGCACATAAACTTTGCTTTTTCGCTGGCTGTTCTGATGTCACAAGCCAATGCAATATCGAAACCTGCTCCAACGCATGCTCCGTTGATCATGGCAATTGTCGGTTTTTCCATCCTCTGGATTCCAAGGATTATTTTTTTTGCTGTTTTAAATAAAAAAGATGTCCTTAGGGCTTCAACTCCCAGTTCACCCATTTCATTTGCATTACCCCCCCCGGGCATTATGTCCAGATCTGCACCTGCGCAAAATGCATTTCCTGATCCAGTTAAAAGAAGTGCTCTGATCTCTTTGTCCTGGGCAACATCTTCTATGGCCTGGGCCAACTCTTCCATCATTTTTCTGTTTAAAGCATTACTCTTGTCCGGCCTGTTAAATGTCAGCGTAGCAAGGTTCCCTTTTTTGTCCAGCAAGATTGTTTCGAAGTCCATACTGCTACCTCCTAAGTAATGGTATTATACAAAAAATATTTTTGTTACTTCCCTGTGAACACCGGTTTTCGTTTTTCCAGCTTGGCACGTATCCCTTCTGACGCATCCGAACTTTTATTAATCTCTTCAACCAAAGCATGAAGATGGCTTCCAAGAGTTGAATCTATCCGGCTCTGCTCAAAAATTTTTTTTATTGTATACTTGGTTACCTGAACAGCCATGGGAGAGGCTTCTTCAGCAATTTCATGTGCCAGCTGCATAGTAACAGATTCGATTTTATCAGGCTCTGTAACCTGATTTACCAGACCCATCTCTCCTGCCCTTTTTGCATCAACAACCCTGCCTGTTAAAAGCATCTCTTTTGCAGCCGCAATCCCGATTAATCGAGTTAAACGCTCAATGGCCGTATAATAATATGTTCTTCCAAGCTTTACCAGGGGCGCTGCAAATTTGGCGCAGGTTGATGCTATCCTGATATCGGCTATAACGGAAAAATCGAGCCCAGCCCCCATGGCAGGCCCATAAATCATTGCAATAACAGGCAAAGGAAAATTAACCAGGCTTTCAATGGAGTATTCAAGCCCTTTTATTGTCCGTTCGAATTCCTTTGCTCCACCGGATAAATCGACTCCAGCAGAAAAAACTTCCTCACCCGCACCCCGCAGGATAAGGACTCTGGCCGTATTTTCCTTTTCTATTTCTCGAATTGTATCACCAAACTTGAAAAGTGCATCAGCATTCAATGAATTACGCTTTTTACGGGAGTTAAAAAAAATTGTGCTGACGTATCGATTCTCCTGCTTAATAATTTCCTGTTCCATATGAAACCCATTGCCCTAATTATAAAGGCTTTATTAAAAATTAATTTGTTGAGGAGGAGCTATCCCTGTGAAGTTAGTTGTTTTAAAAAACATAGAAATCATTTCACCAGCATTACAACCAATTATTTGAGCCAATGATGGCTTTTATATCTTTATTAAAATTTTCGATTAATTTTTTACTTTTATCAAGCGTTGAACCATTTCCTCTACAACCGTGTAAGGATCAAGCTCTTTCGCTAATACCCTGTCCACCACGGCATCCAGATCACCCTGTTCCTGCCATTTCTTCTGTACGTAACGGGCGACTTCCCTTTCAACCAGAGTTAATATTTCTTCATGGGCACGTTCTTTGTTCCAGTCTTTTTTCTCATCCTTTGCATCGAGGTTTTTCATTAAAGCATCCACAAGGTCATCAACACCTTCCCCAGTTGCAGCGACTGTTTTTAAAATTGATATATTTTTAACATATGTATCTGAACTCATATCGAGCATAGCCTGGATATCGACTACAACCCGATCTGCTCCTTCACGGTCGGCCTTATTCACAACAAAAATATCGGCTATTTCCATTATTCCGGCTTTGATAGCCTGTATTCCATCACCCATTCCAGGAATACAAACCACCATAACGGTATCTGCTGTTTTTACAACATCCACCTCATCCTGGCCAACCCCCACTGTTTCTATGACTACAAAATCTTTACCAAATGCATCCATAACCTTGACAATATCGCGGGCAGCAAGACTTAAACCCCCAAGAGCGCCCCTTGTGGCCATTGATCTCACAAATACATCTTCAAGGGCACAGGCATCACCCATCCTGAGGCGATCACCCAGTAAAGCTCCGCCGCTAAAAGGGCTGGAAGGGTCGACAGCAATAACACCTACGCTGTGTCCCCTTTTTACCAATGCGCCGGTCAATTTGTCCGTAAGGGTACTTTTGCCTGCTCCAGGGGCTCCTGTTACGCCTATAACATGGGCTTTACCTGCTTTTTTATGGATCGTTTTCATTGCATCCAGCCACCCGGATTCCCTGTTTTCAATTTTTGTTATTAATCGGGCAAGGCTTCTAACAGAGCCGTTTACCAGATTTTTTATTAATTCTTCCCAGTTATTTGTCATTACTAATATTCCCCGGTAAATCATAGGTGGCCCTGTAAAAACTAATATTAAACCTTTTCAGGGCAATCCATGTAAAAATTGGTTCTTAATAATTATAAGTACTCCCCATGGCGCGATATGTTTAATAGCTCGACTAGCTCGCTCAATAGCTCATTTCCAAACAATCATTATTTAATGCTTGAACGAAAACTAAAAATTTTTGCCTGCCGCAAAAATCAGAAAAAAATGAGAGTTTCCGTTCAGGCAATATAAAGGAAATCCATATATTATATATATAGAGATTGTCAGAAAATTAATTTTAAGAAGGGAGCATAAGAAAATAGTACTTTTAGTAAACCTGATACCTTACTCAAAACAATGTTCTTAAAGCCTATGCTAAATTGTTGAGGCCCGAGCCACACCAAACACATCTCTTAATGTGTCACAGATTTCCTGAAGTGTAGCATAACTTCTGACACAATTTATGATGTCCGGCATAAGGTTAACCTGTTCATCCTTGGCATTATTTTTTAATGCGGCCAGATGCTGCTTCACCTCAGCATTATTACGCTCTGCTTTGAATTTTTTAAGGCTCTCTATTTTACGCGCTTCTGCAGTATCTTTTAATTCACTCGGATAAACATCTTCAAGGCTTCTCTCTGATTTCACATCAATTTCATGGGGGCCGTTAAAACAGTTTACCCCGACTATAAATTCTTCCTGATTTTCAATTTTGCGCTGTTTTGTGTAAGCGTTTCTTGATACTGATTCCTGCATATATCCGTTTTCTATGGCACCAAGAGCCCCCCCCATTTTCTCGATCTTTTCAAATTCCGCGGAGGCAGCTTTTTCTATATCATCGGTCATTTTTTCCATGAAATAAGAGCCTGCCCAGGGATCATTCACTTCTCCCAGCTTGGCCTCATAAATAAGGATTCTGGTGGCATCATGGCCTAGCTGCTGAGCTTCAAGACTATGACCCAGACCAAGGGGTTCATCATAGGGAGGCATAGCAGCAAAGGGAATAGCACCGGACATACCCGCCGAAATACCGCCCACAACAGCCCTGGCAACATTATTAAGGGGCCTTTGAAGTGTTGTGCTTGAACATCCTATATGGGCAGTTGATATCTGTCGGATCATCATTCCCCTGGGATTTTTGGCGCCAAAACGTTCTTTTAACATCTTTGCCCACATTCTCCGGGCTGCGCGCTGAAAAGCAATCTCCTTATAGATTTCCATACTTCCGCCAAAACCGTTAAAAGTGACTCTGGGCGCTATTTCATCAATATCAAGCCCCCCATCAATGGCTGTTTGCAAATAGGTTGCCCCGATTGCCATACTGAAAGCAAGATCCATCTCTCGGGTGGCACCTGCTTCACGCATATGGTACCCGCCTATACTGGTAACATTAAGCTTGGGGATATTTTTTGTGCAATAAACAGCTGTATCTCTAAAGAGCCTCAGGGCCGGGCGAGGTGGGAAAATATAAGTGCCCCTTCCCACATACTCTTTTAAAATGTCATTTTGAGGGGTGCCCCTGAGTTTTTCAAGGGGAATTCCACGTTTTTCAGCCAGGACAGCATACATGGCGATTATAACCGACGCAGCAGAATTCATTGTAAAATTCGAAGCCACCTTGTCAATTTCAAGATCATCATGATATGCTTCATAAACAGTTTCAAAATCTTTTAAACTGTCTATGGCAACACCTACTTTACCAACCTCACCTTCAGCACGGGGATCATCAGAATCATAGCCGCACTGTGTGGGAAGATCAAAAGCAAAATTTGGCCCGCCTTTTCTCCCCAGTGCGTGCATCCGCAGCAAATAATCCTGATAATCTTCAGGGGTACCAAATCCTGCATATTTACCTGCACCGGCGCCACTTGAGGCACCCCATTCGTATCTCGTACTGGCTATGGCCTGTTTTGCTGCAAAGGCCTGCCACTTAGGGACAGGATCATTCCCGGCTGTATAGGGGTAAGTTCCCGGGTAACCGACTTTATCCAGAAAATCAAAGCCTTCAATATCCTTGGGGGTATAAAATTTGGTTTCGTTTTCTTTAAGCTTAAATTTTTCCAGCCGTGGTTTTACAACCTTCTCTTCCCAGGTTTCTGTTGCTTTGTTAACTTTTCCCAATTCGTCACTCATAATAAAATCTCCTTATTTGTTAATCAACACAGAATCAAATGGGTAAATTCAAGAACCCATTCAACTAGCGCATTAATGCAAGCAAGTTTCGCACGTTATCCAATGTCTCAAGAGCTGTTATAGCGTCAGCCAGCTCTTCAGCCCTGCTCTCTCCGATAGCTGGAGAAGACAGATCTATAAATTTATCTCTAATTTTCACTTTTTTTGTTTCGAGTTTCGGGATATCGCTCATTACATCCATGCTGGCTGTAAAAACTTTACCAGAGGTTGTTTTAATTTTGGTAATTGCTTCTAATGCCTTAAATTCATCTGTTACTTCAAGGGTTATCTTCTCCATTAATGCAACCACAGCAGGATCATTAACCTTTGTGTCGGTGAATGCCTTGGTTCCGGTATCTCCCCTTAACAAAGCATTAGCAACACAATAGGATATACTGAATTTACCTTCGAGCCCGGTTTTTGGTTCAGGCTTTCCTGCAGCTCCAACAGCAAGGGGTGAAACCGCTATGTTTATCGATTTAATATCATCTAACGCAAGTCCTTCATTTTTTACAATGGAAAGGGCACCTTCTATGGGAGAATGTGTTGCATGGCAGGAAGAATGATATTTCTGCACAAGATCTTCAACTTCCCATTTACCACTTAAAATTGCAAGGGCATCTTCATTATACTTTCCGCTGAAAACATCTATGAAGCCTGATTTTCCTTCTATAATATCCTGGGCGCTTGTAAAGCCGTCTGCAGCCAGCAGGGCGGAAATAAGTCCGGCCTGGGAAGCTTTTCCTGCATGATAGGGTTTACACATTGTGCCAAAAGAAATTTTAAGGCCGGATGCCTGGGTTCCTGCCAGGCCAAGGGCAAAGACTGTTTGGTCTTCATTAAGACCCAAAAGCCTGGCACAGCCGGCTGCCGAAGCAAAATGTCCATAAGTTCCTGTCCCGTGCCACCCTCTTATGTAATGCTCCATCCCGCCGCAGGAAGCGATAGTTGATCCTGCTTTTAATCCCACAAGGTATCCAATTAACAGATCTTTTCCTGTCATTTCTTTCCATTCAGAAACCGCAAGCAAAGCTGGATAAAGGGTCACGGTTGGGTGTCCCACCATGGCTTCAAGGGAATCGTCAAAATCAAGCGCATGGGACGCGGCCCCATTAATAAGAGCTGCCTGAGCTATACTTTTTTTAATATCAAAACCCAGGATAGTAGCCTGTTCATTTCCACCCATCAGGTCAGAATAATTAATCAGCTTTGCAACAAGGGGATCTTCTTTCCCGGCAAGAGTAACCCCCATCCAGTCCATAAAGGCTATTTTAGCATGTTCAAATGCCGTTTGTGGTATCTTTTCGGCATCACTATTAACAATAAATTTTGCAATTGAACGAGTAAAGTCCATATTAAAAAAATCTCCCAAAGTTATTGTGACCGATCCATCCACCCATGTGCTCGACACATTATTTTACCACATTTTTAAAACAACCCGAGCAAGGTGCATTTTCCATGCTCAAAAATTATCATTATGTCCGAACAAAACATGCAGTTTTTGTTCAGATATTATTCTGCCTGAGACAAATGCCTTTTATTACAACAAAAACACAATTTATAACATAAATTTCCAGTACAAAATTGCGTTAGATTCACCTAAATACAGTAATTTGTCAACGATTTTTCTAGACTGTTTATTAAAAAATCAGCTTTTAAGGATAAAAAATGAGGGTTTAAATATGGGTGAACTATTATAATAAAGGATATTAAAAATTTTTTTTATCAAGACCATAGGCTTTCATTTTTCGGTTAAGAGTTCGTGGATTCATCCCTGAAATCTCAACAACCTTATTGATCCTGCCGCTGTATTTGCTTAACGCCTGTTTGATATAATTGCGTTCAAATTCAATTAGCTGTTCCCTTAGGGGAGTCTTCAGGTGCGGCATTATGGCGGTATTTTCTTCATTGTCTGAAGCCGTATATTCAGCACCGGTGATACAAAATCTGGAAATCATTTTTTCCGAGGTCATAATTAGTGTCCGTTCAATTACATTTAACAACTCCCGAACATTTCCGGGCCATGGGTATTCCATGGCCTGATCCATGGCTTCTGTGGAGATTTCCATTGGATCTCTCCCCATACGTTTTGTAAGATGATTTATAAAATACCTTATTAAAAGAGGAATATCGTCTATTCTGTTTTTTAAAGGGGGTACATATATTGGAAAAACATTCAACCGATAATAAAGGTCTGCTCTGAATTTACCCTGTTTGACAAGGTGCATCAGGTCCTGATTTGACGCAGCAATAATTCTCACGTCAATTTTTATCGATTTTCCCCCCCCCACCCTGTGAAACGTTTTCTCCTCAATCAGCCTCAAAAGTTTTTTTTGCACTAATTGGGATGCATTTTCAACTTCATCCAAAAAAATGGTTCCCTCATCCGCCTGTTCAAAACGGCCCGGCTTCATCCCTAAAGCTCCTGTGAATGCTCCTTTTTCGTGACCGAACAGCTCCGATTCAAGAAGAGTCTCCGCAAGGGAGCCACAATCGACAATAACCATGGGAGAATTTTTTCTATTGCTGTTATGATGAATCGCCTTTGCAAGTACCTCCTTACCTGTGCCGGTTTCTCCATAAATCATAACAGTTGCATCTAAAGGAGCCACATTTCTAATCATACCGAAAACAGTGCGTATAGCCTTGCTTTTGCCTATGAGATTTCCCAGTCTGTATTTTTCTCCGATCCTCCCTCTTAACTCCCCCACATAACTTTTAAGTTTTTTGTTTTCTTCCTGCAAAGCAATTTTTTCACCTATTTTATCAAGAACAATACGGACGTGATCAAAATTTAACGGTTTTACCAGAAATTCAAAAGCACCTCCTTTCATCGCTTCCAAAGCCGACTCAACAGTTGCATAGCCAGTAATAACTACAATTTTGACATCAGGATAAGTGTCACTGATCTGTTTTACCACCTCCTGGCCTGAAATCCCCGGCATGTTTAAGTCTGTTATTACAACATGGCAATCCTGTTCTGACAATATCTTGATGCCGTCGGTTCCATCGGAAGCAAGAAAGACCTCGTGCCCCCATTTGGAAAGCCTCAGACGAAAGGTTCTTAGTATTGATTCTTCATCATCTATAACCAGAATTTTTAATTTCATTTAATCGACTATCCTTATACTGATTTTCCAAATTTCACTCTACATTAAATTACCTGAAAGAAGATATATCAGACCGTTGCAGCAACCTTATTATATCGGTTTTGCTAAAAGGCTTTTGCAATATTTCTATCCCCAGGGCACCTATAATTTCTCTTTTTTCCTGTTCGAGAAAACTGGTCATAAACGCAAAACGATTAAGGTATTCAGGACGTAAAGAACGAACCGCCTGGTACAATTCGAATCCGTTCATCTCCGGCATTTTAATTTCTGTCAGCAAAAGATCATATTGTTTTACCTTAATCTTTTTTAAAGCACCATAGCCGCTATAAACAGCATCAATATCGCAGCTCATACTCGACATATGATTTGAAATGTCTGTACATATATGGGGGTCATCATCCACCACTAAAATAGAAAAAGGGATTGTGCAAAGGTCCTTGGATTTGTCAGCATGTGAATGAAAAGAAGATCGGGGCAGGGGAAATCTTATTTCAAATTTTGCTCCAGCTCCATGGGTGGTATCTACAGAAATAACTCCCCCCATTTTTTGAATCATTCCGTGGACAATTGATAAACCAAGGCCAGCACCTTTTTGTCCATGCCTGGTGGTAAAAAAAGGATCAAAGATTTTTGTAATTCGGTCACTGGGTATCCCGGGGCCATTATCCTCCACCAGCAAAACAGCGCTCCCCTTGTCAGTAAATGTCCTGATAATAATCAGGTCCCCCTTGCCGGACTCTTCTATTATATTAACGGCATTACGAACCAGATTTAATAATACCTGCTGAATTTCAATTACACCCGCCACAATCGACTTTATTGAAGAGTCAAGATCGAGAATCAATTCAATATTTCGTTTTTTTACTTCATTAATCCGAATGTCGACCAGATTCCTTATGACCTCGTTCAAATCTATGAGAGTACCTGTGAATGCGTCCCTTCCTGCAAATTCAGAAAGATTTTCCACAATTTTTCCGGCCCGCCTGGCATCATCGACTATTATCTTTGCTGCTTCCGCAGATTCCTCCACAAGTTCGGAATCCTCTTCAAGATGTTCGGCGCATCCTATGATGCTGGTTAATGGATTATTCAGCTCATGGGCAATTCCCGAAATAAAAAGTTTTAACGAACTCATTTTTTCTGATTGAATTCTCACCCTTAAAGTCTCTTCTTCCAGACGATTACGTTCTGTAACATCATCCATGATAAGAACTGTTCCCCTTGTTCCTCCCAGTGAACCTTTTAAGGCAGCAGCGTTTACATCAAACAGAAGGTCATCTTTTCCATTAATTTGTAAAATCATCTTCATTTTACCAAAATATATTTTCTCTTTTTCTCTTCCGTCTATTTTTTTCCATGATCGATCAGTCATATATATCCCAAACCCGGAAAGCCTTTTTCCCTTGATCGAAGCAACAGTTTTTCCAAGCTTGATTTTCATATCAGGATTTACAAACATAACCCGATCATTCTCATCAAGATAAATAATTCCCACAGACGCGGCATTAATAAGATTTTGATTAAACAGTTCCGTCTCACGCAATACCATTGCAATCTGACTGACTTCTCTTTCAAGACGATTTGAATACTCTTTTTCATGGGCTATCATCCGCTCACGAAGACGTACCTGGTCAGCTATATCGATAATCTCCATTGCCAAAAAAGCAACCTTGCCTGCTGAATTGAGAATAGGGCTCACAGAAAAAAGAAATAATTTGGGCTCATTTTTTCCCAGAGCAAGAACGACCTCTATACCCACCTTTTTTCCGGCTCCGGCATCTTTAACCGCCCTTTGAAGTTTTTTTTGAGTTTTACTAGAGTGCCCAAGCCAGACAGTATCACATATATACTGTTCTGCAATTTCACAATGGGTTATACGCATGGCATTTAAAAAAGGCTGATTACAGGAAATAACCCTTCCTTCCTTGTCACATTTGGCAACATATGCTCCCATGGAATCGATCCACTGCTGGGTTTCCCACTGCTCTTTTCTAATTTCAGCCTGAAGCCTTTTCTGCTCAGTTATACTTTTGCCTTCGGGAACAATGGCAATGATTTTTCCATTCACATCGCGCACCGGAGAAATTGAAAAAAGCATGGGAACCCATTTGCCATCCCTATTGATGATAAAATCCTCAATCACAGAACTCTCCCCTGCAAAAGCTTTTGTCATCATATCTTTTGTAAGGTAAATAGTCTCTTTGGAATGAGTACGCCAGGGGGAATCAAGAAAATCGATGCCGATGATCTTATCGTATGAGGTATTTATTTTTTTTAAGGCAGCCCTGTTTGCGTATAAAACTTTCCCCTTTAAATCTAAAATTCCCACCATTGTATCCATATGATCAAGGGTGTGAGCCAGAAGGTGTAAAAAATTTCGGGAACATTCCATGGGATTAAAATGCATTTTTTTAATTTTAGTCATCACTTGGGACCTCGGGAAATATGTATAAACAAGCAGCTTTAAAACAGCCAAATCGGACAAAACAGTACTACGGGAAAAAAGACAAATAGTCTTATTCTGATTTTTCCTTTAAAGATAAAAACTATTTTTACCAATTATTTAAACTATTTATCATATTAATTTTTTTTTGGCACCCATGCTGCAATGTTCAATGCCATGATGAAACAAAATTACATTATAAATTTATTAAGACCAAATATAAATGTATCTTTTAAATTACAGAATTTCAGTATTTTTAAAAACGTTACTTTTATATTTAAATTATAAATTAATATTATGTAATTGTCATTTTAATTTTTAAAACAGCCTTAATGAAGGAGATAATTTCATGGCAACAACAGATAAGCAAAACGAAATTAATGAACTATTGGAAAAAAGACAGTACTGGTGGTGGGCGGAAAAAGCCCGTTCCCCCAGAATCGACTACCTGAGAAAGGCTGTATGGTCAAAAGCAACCAAAGGTGCTTCTTACCTTCCAGGGATCAAAATGGATGAATATGGCCCCGTATTATACGCCGAGGTATTTGAAAAACCAGAAGCAATCGCAGAACCATATGCCCTTTCATATGCCAAAGCCCTTGAAAATGTAAATGACAATATCCCTGTCTTTATTGTCGACGAATCAAGAATTATCGGGAACTGCGCATCAGCTCCCCATAAAATTTTCTGGGTTCCCATAGGATCTTATTCCCTGAATGAGGATTTCTTTAATGATAAAGATGATCTGGTGGAGACTGAATCCCGTGATGCTATAAAAAAAGGGCTTGACATAATAAAACCATGGACGCAGCAGACTCTTACAGAAAGGATACTCAGTAAAAGACAGATGATCATGGCCAGGACTTCCCAGACCTTTACAGGGGGGCCTCACCTTGAAAATACAGCTTACTGCACATCCCAGTTTGGTTATTATAAAAAAGGCTTTAATGCAATTATTGAAGAGATAGATGCTAATCTTGCAAAAGCTAATGATGTTCTGTACAAAGTTGGCGCCAAGCCTGAATTTAAGGATGAAGAATACTACTTGAAAAGAGTCGACTCCTGGAAAGCCATGAAACTGACCCTTGAATCTGTGATTCGGTATGCAAAAAGGCTTGCAAGGTTATCCAGGATCGTGGCTGAAAACTTTGAAACCGATCCTCAAAGGAAGGAGGAGCTTTTAGATATTGCTGAAAGGTGTGAATGGGTTCCTGCAAATCCACCGAGAAACTTTGCAGAGGCCCTGCAGTTTGAACATATTCAAACGCAATGTCGTAAAAGAGAAAAATCAGACGGTTCATGGCCATCACACCCTGACTGGTGGTTCTGGGAATGGTATGAACAGGATGTGGTTAAAGATAAAACCATTACCAGAGAAGATGCCATGGAGTATATGTGCGAATATCTTATTCGTGCATTTGAATACGGAAGCTGCCGTGACAGACAGTACCGTGAACTCATGACCGGAGATCCAGGGCCCTATGTCTGGACTCTTGGGGGAATGGGCCCCGATGGAGAATTAAAGTATAATGATCTTACTAATTTAATCCTCGAGGCAGCAAGACTTGTCAGAGTTGTCTCCCCAACTTTTGCGCTGAGATACAATAAGGAAATGCCTGCTGATATTTTAAAAAATGCCTTTGAATGTGTTCGTCACGGCCTTGGGTATCCCAACATAAGAAACGACCAGGTATTGATAAAGGCAAACATGTTCTGGAGCGGCACCCCTGAAAAAGAAGCCCGCACCTGGACTGCCCAGGCGTGTATCGTGCCGTGTCCTGAAACAAAAGACGGATGTATGCCTGCACGTTATTCATCAAGTTCAACATTAGGTTCAAAATGTGTTGAGCTTGCGCTCTGGAATGGGTTTAATCCTCTGTTTAGGATGCAGGTTGGACCCAAAACCGGGGATGTAAAAGAGATGACCTTTGAGGATCTGGTGGATGCAGTTGTTGAACAGTATAAGACAATGCACTGGGAAGCCTGCAAGATCAGAAATATGGCCCGCCTTGTTGAGGAAAAAATGGGACGGCCCCATCTTTCAGCCACATATGAACGGTGTGTTGACGAAGGAATCAATGCTTTTGAAAGACGGGAACATGGCAACAACTGGATCACAACATTTATCTGGATGGATGGAATGGATGCCATTGTAGCACTTAAAAAACTTGTTTATGATGAAAAGAAATATACCATGGAACAGGTTTTAGAGATGCTTACAGCTAACTGGGAAGGATATGAAAAAGAACGTATGGATTTTGTCAGAACTCCGAAGTGGGGAAATGATGATCCCTATGCTGACGAAATCATCGTAAAAATTCATGAAAGAATGCGTGATGAGGTTTGCCTTCCTGTTCAATGCTGGGGTTCAACCGCCAAAGGTGTTCCCATGGTACCTCAAAATATTGCAGCATACACAGTTGCTGGTGCACTTCTGGGAGCTTTGCCAAATGGACGGCGCATTGGAGATACATGTTATGATGGAGGATGTTCGCCTGGAGCAGGTCTGGACAAAAAAGGACCCACAGCAGTATTACAGTCTGTTGGAAAGCTTACCCATGAAAATATGTTCAGAGCGAATCTTTTAAATCAGAGGCTTTCACCTTCGCAGCTCATCGGGGACAAGGGCTTTGATGTATGGAAATCATATATTGAAACATGGTGTGACCTTGGAATTAATCATGTTCAATTCAACATGATCGACAACGAAACTCTGCTCAACGCCCAAAAAGAACCTGAAGACTATAACGAGCTTGTTGTACGGGTTGCCGGATACAGCGCATTATTTACCGGGCTCAATAAAAGAACCCAGGATACAATAATTGCACGTACTATTCAGGAAATATAAACTAAGGAACGGGGACGAAATAAGTTCGCAATTTTATAAGTTGAACGAAATAGCTTGTTTTTTGGCCCATCTACTTCGTTGCATCAAATATAGTATGCAACCTTTTAATGCGCCTTGTATATGGGCCAAAATCCTGCGCTATTTCTGCTCAACTTATTTCATCTCCGTTCCTGAATAAACAGCCTAAACAGAAATTTACAAATTACGTCAATCCGCATCAAATATGTATTTGCTGGAAGCTCGATTCTTTATTTTTTTTGGCACCCCTCACTCTTTAGCACAAATGAAAAAGATTACGCTCTTGTATAAATAATTAAGTTATGGTATTTACTTATTGTTAATTTAAACATTGATAAAAAAATATCTTGATATAGTTCTGATAATGTAATAACTTAAATACATTATTTTTTTATGCAGAAGGTGGTGCTAGTAAAATAAAGTAAAACAAATTACATTACCAACTGTTTTTTTAATCGTTTCATACATCACTATCTATTTTACGTAAGGAGCAAAAAAATGGCTAGACACGGAGATTGCAAACATTTTATTCCAGACACTGCAAATATGGCAGCATCAGAAGGTATGTGCATGGAAATGGCGGATGAGGATGGAATGCCTGCTATCGTTAACGTTTTTGAAGATATTAAGGGTTGCGAAAAATATGACGAAGCAACCCGAATTAAAACTGATACATCTGAGTTTACATGGGATAAGGACGTTCGTGCTGTACGCGGTTTTGAGGAAAAATAATTTATAACATACAACGGTTTTATTAGCCATGAAATGTTCAAAATGTAAATTTGAAGGTGGGAGAGAAGACTGGCATTTTATAGGAAATGCGAGTCTTACCGGCTTGTTAGCTACAAGGAAATGTCCTGATTGCGGACATATTGAAATCTCAAACGAGATGGAAGCTGACGAAGCCTATAAAGGCCCTCAACCATGGGGTCTGGACACGTTTAGAGGACGTGTGTTTAAGGGGAAGAAAAAACCCGTAACCGATGTATAAAAGAGGAGGAAGTTAATGAGTACTAAATGTGAACATTGTGACTATGAAGGTCCAAAAGAAACTTTTACTTATCTCTACAACATCAGATTGGACGATGGAGCAAGCTGGCACGAATGTCCCAAATGCCATGGATGGAATTTTCTTTCGGCAGCTGACGGTTCGAGCCAAAGTTTTGAGGAGACTGCACGGGGATATAAAATTCATTCCGATCTTGGAGTGGGTGTTAGTAAACCGATTTAAGTGCTACGGCATTTTAAATCAGGCCGAATTAAATATAAGTGCGTTTTAATCGCAATTTGAATTATATTGTATTGTTATCCGATATAATTACTTTAAACATCATTATTTAATATTTAGGAGAAAAAAAATGGCCAAAGATAAATACGAAGGCGAGAAATGGTTCTTCCCCTTTGAAGATGATCCGGAGAACGGAGACCTTGTGGAAAGAGTACTTGATGCGCGCTGCGCTTACTGGAAATCAACTCCAATGAAAAAAAGCGATGTACCCCCTGGAGTTAAAATAGGTTCCCCAGTTAAATAGTATCCACTATTTTCTCGTACAAACACTAAATAATATATGGATTTTCTTTTATAGAACATTATTCTATATATTATTATAGGCAAAGAACTGCAGCCTTGCCGGAAAATTAATTCCGGCAAGGCTGCATGCTTGATATCTATATTGTCAGATAATAACACAACCAAAGTAACCTTATGACTATACTTCCTGATACAGTATTAGATGCTTTAGCTGAACCTGCTTCTGTTACCATGGTTGCCACAGTTGATGGTCAGGGGAAGCCCAATACAGTGGTGATATCAACCATTGCTGTTATTGATCTTGAAACCCTGGCTTTTGCCGATGCATGCCTCGGCAAAACCAAGGCGAATTTGAGGGAGACGGGAAAACTTACAGTAACAGTTGCAACAACGCAAGGCACAGCTCACCAGATACAATGTACATTTATCCACTTTGACACTAAAACACCTTTATTTGATACATGGCATGATGCCGTCTGGAATCGAATGAGCATACAAATCAAAGGTGTAGCAATTGCCAAAGTTGAAAGTGTCTCCGCCGCAGATTTATAGTCCATTATTAAAAGAATAAAAAAAAAGATAAAAACAGATGAAAATCCCAGATGATGTTAGAGAAATCCTCAAGGATTCAGCAACCGTCAAGATGATCAGCACAGTCAATACCCACCTCGATATCGGCTTGGAAAGGGTAAAGTATGTGGAAATACTTGATGATAACATTATCCTTCTTCCATATTTTAACGAGAAGAATAATACTCTAAAAAATATTCAACAAAACAGCGCTATCTCCCTGGCAGTATTACGTCCTCCCATTATTGCTTTTAAGCTAAACGGGACTTTAAAGGAGATTGACAAAGCAGAAAAATATTTGAAATATTTTAATGAGACCCAGGCAGATCAAACAATATCTGGAGTTATAAAAATCAAAATTTTTGAAATTCATGCATTAACAATGGCTATTTCAGGTGATAAAATTGCCTGATTATGCACTGTTTTCATATACGGAATCCCCTCTTTCTTCCACCGTGAATGACTTACTTTTCTGGAGGTAAAAATGGTTGAGAAATGTCTTATTACAAATGTGCAGCGATATTCAATCAACGATGGACCAGGGATACGAACCCTCGTTGTTACCATGGGCTGTAATCTCAAATGTCTCTGGTGTCATAATCCTGAAACCATCAGCGGAAAAAATGAACTATACTGGAGAACAACACTTTGTGTGCAGTGTGGTCTGTGCATAGAGGCTTGTCCCCAGGAGGCCATATTGCCGCCAATACCTGTGGAAGAAGCAAGGGAAGAAGGGAGTGCGTATCACAAAATAGACAGAACCAAATGTGATCTCTGCATGAAGTGTGTTGACGTGTGTATTTATGATGCCCTTGCCCCGGCAGGAAATTACTTAACTTCTGATGAAGTACTCGATGAAGTTGAAAGGGATAAGCCATTTTATAAAAATTCCGGGGGCGGAATGACCATAGGTGGAGGAGAACCCACAACCCATATAAATTTCTTGATGGAGCTTCTGGTTAAAGGAAAGGAAAAAGGCCTTCATATCTGTCTTGATACCAACGGTATTTCATCCTGGAGTTCATATGAAAAAACTATTCCATATGTTGATCTTTATTTAATAGATTTTAAAAATATGGATACAAAAAAGCATGCCAAAGCAACTGGGGCAGGAAATGAAAAAATCCTTGAAAATGTAAGGAAACTTTCTGAAAAAGGATGCAAGATCAGGGGGAGAGTTCCTGTTGTATATGATTTCAACGATAATGATGAAAATTTTGAGCAGCTTGCAGAATTTATTAACAGTCTTCCTAATCCCGTAGAAGGGATTGACCTTCTCCCCTTTCATAACTGGTGCCAGAATAAATACAGATGGCTTGGGTTAGACTGGCCCCTGGAAGATGAAGAGAGCATGGATCCAATGGAAGTAGAAGGGTTTCAGGAGATCCTTGCTTCCCGCGGCATTGTCTGCACCATAGGCGGATGATTTAAAGCCGAGTACCCTCCCCATTTCATGGGAAAAGGCATTATCCGTTTTTTAAACGCTAAACAATTTGTAACTATTGAGTTGTGCTGATTACAGACATGCAACTTTCTACCTGGACATTACTGAGTTTTTTTATGTTTTAATCAGGTTATGCCTGAAGCCATAAATGTTAACTGAATAGTTACAATAATTTTCAATTATAATTTTTGGACTTGGTTTTATCTTGGCCACTTACGATGGAGTTGTTAGTATTGAAAAAACAGGCTGTATTTTTATTTACAATACTCACCCCTAATTTCTCATAGTCCAAAATGGCCGAAATTAAAACAAATCCCTAATTTTTACATGTTTTAACGGAGAAAAACAGCATGGCTCAGGACACATCATTATCAGATATTCTCATCCCGGAAAAAGACCCCCATTATTTTTTGTCGACGGAAATTTCATCCAATCTTAACAGGTTTAACACATTATCCGAAGAATTTCCCACCAACCTTCTTGTTGTTGGTAAACAGGGCTGCGGGAAGTCTACACTTGTAAAACAATTCGCAGCACGACACAACCGGCCCCTTGCAACTTTTCAGGTGGGGATCCTTTCCGAACCAGGCCAGCTTTTTGGGGAACTTCGATTAAAAGATGGAGAAACATATTACCAGCAGTTTCTTTTTCCCCAGGCCATAGCCACACCAAACTGCGTAATCCATTTAGAAGAAATAAACCGGCCGGAACATCCCAAGGCTTTGAACATGCTATTTTCCATTTTAAGTGATGACCGCCAGGCATGGCTTGACGATTTGGGTAATGTTGAAGTCGCAGATGGAGTTATCTTTTTTGCAACCCTTAATGAGGGCGAGGAATTTAGCGGCACTGAAATGCTTGACGCTGCTCTAAAAGACAGATTTTATGTAGTCTCCATGGACTACCTTCCCCTTAGCGTTGAAAAGAGGGTGTTAATGCTCAAAACAGGTATTCCTGAGGAAAAAGCTCAAAAAATTGTCTCCATTTTAAATAATTTAAGGTATAACGCAAAAATGCCTATTTCCGTATCCACAAGACACAGCCTAATGATAGCAAGACTTGTGAAAGCAGGAGCAAGTATAAGGGAAGCTTTGATTTTCAGCTTGCAGATGAGCAAGGAAGCTCTTGAGGCAATTCTGCTTTCTGTTCAAGTGGAAATGGATGAGACAAAGGTGCCTGAATATGCCTATGAATTATATTAATCGGCTGGATATATATTGCCAGCAGACTCTGGACAACATATGGAATAAACCGAGCTGGGTTTTTAAGGGAAATTCAAGTTACTGGAGAATGACCCAGGCCGGCTATGAATCAGCAGAGCTTGCAGGTGTCCTTAAATCTCTCAACACAGTTATCGGTCATGTTGGAATGAATGTGGGACGGGTAACCTGGTCTGGCCAGGTATCTGCGGAAATCGACAAGGAATCCCTTGTCCTTCCAGCTGAATTTATATTAGGAGATTACCCTGTTCCCCCCGGTAAAATGGATGTACTTATTGGAGTCTCCATACACGAAGCACTTCGCCAGAGCGAATGGAGCGGTTTTGTATGGAAAGAGATGCTTAAAAAAGATCAAAGTTTCAGCAAAGTTTCAAATTATTTAAAAAAAGATATTCTATGGAAATTTTTTTCTGTTGCTGAAAACATATATCTTGATAAAAAAGCTTCCATGAATATTTTAGGGGAATATACTAAAAAAGCCCGCATCGCGTTGATCCCTGGAATGTTAAGGGACCCCGCAAAAATTCCCACAGCATGGCATCTGTTCGATCTTTGGGAGCAGATTGCCCTTGACCAAATTACATATTTAAACCTGAATAAATTGTATGATGGGCCCTTGAATATCCTGCAAAAAGAGGTGGATACCATTGCATCGATTGCTCACAACAAACAATCTGTGACAGTAAGATGTAGTATGAGGGCGGATACCTATCTGGATATCTTTAAAAAAATCGAAGAATTTATGCCAGAGTGGGAAAAAGAGCCCGTGGCTTTTTTTTCACGGGGTCCTGGAACAAAGGATATCAAGAAGAAAAAAAGAAAAAAAGATGAGGATACAAGATCATACACGGCCATTAGTACAGATATGTGGGAGGATATTAATCTTGAGCTTGCCAGGGATACTACAGATCTAACCCCCTTAATACAGTTAGCCTGTAATAATGACGAAAAAGTTTTGCGTACATCACTCACTGACTTCACTGTACCTGCCAATGCGTATACGGACAGACGACTGGTCCAAAGGCTGAAAAATGTTTTTCAATATTATTCTCAAAGAATAAAAAAAGTCAATCGTGGTCTTGAAAGCGGGAAAATAGACAGAAGGAGGCTGTACCGTGCTCCCATTGATGGGAGATGTTTTAAGATTGAACAAAAGCTGGCTGAATTTGCATGGAATTTTACAGTCGTTGTTGATGCATCCATGTCCATGGCAGGATTTAAATGGAAAGTTGTTGAAAATACCATGAGCTCACTTCGTAAAGCTCTGGAAGGGTACAGAAATAATCTCAGGGTATTTGGGTATTTTGAATGGGATGGTGTCTGTTTGATATCTGAACTTTTAAGACATAACATTCTCTACTCCATTGCCCCCACAGGGAGAACCCCGTCCGGCCAGGCTATTATTGCAGCGGCTTTATTAATGCCCACGGACACAAGTAAGCCCAAGTATATCCTCCATATCACAGATGGTGAATCAAATGCAGGGGCTGACGTTCAGTATGCCATTGATTTTTGCAAAAAAGAAAAAATAGATATGATAACATTGGGATGCAGTTATAAAGAAAAAGAAAAAATGGTCAAGCAATATGGAAAACAGGTACAGTTTCTTGACTCCATTGAAGAACTGCCAAAGGCTATTGAACGACTGTTTCAAAGGATTTTAAAATATTAACCATGGAGACCAATAATGGATAATAAAAACCTTTTAACGCCACCTGAGCTGGATCCATTTTTTTATGTTCAGGAAGAGACCTCTGATATACTTAAAAGCCTGGAAAAATTATCTAACACACATCCGGTCAATGTATTAATGACAGGACGTCAGGGTTGTGGAAAATCGTCTTTAATACGCCAGTTTGCAGCTTATTTTAAAAGACCCCTTGCTGTTTTTCAGATTGGGCAACTTTCCGAGCCAGGGCAGTTATTTGGAGAGCATGGATTAAAATGCGGGGAAACATTTTATCAGGAATTCTTGTTCCCCAAAGCCATATCAACTCCGGGATGTGTTATCCATTTAGAAGAGATAAACAGACCTGAGCATCCCAAGGCACTGAACGAACTTTTTTCGGTTCTTTCCGAAGACAGATCAATATGGGTGGATCAACTGGGTCAGGTAAAAGTAGCTGAGAATGTTGTTTTTTTCGCCAGCATGAATGAAGGAGAAGAATTCACAGGAACAGACGCCTTAGATGTTGCATTACGGGACAGATTCTATATAATCCCTGTTGATTATCTCCCCCATGAGATTGAAAAGCAGGTATTAATAAATAAAACCAACATTAATGAAAAAGATTCTGAGCTGGTTTTAAAAGTATTGGGGCACTTAAGAAGTGATCCTCAAATAGACTCAACAATCTCTGTGCGCCACAGCCTGATGATATCCGAACTCATGGGTGCAGGAGCAGGATTAAAGGAATCGATAATTTACAGCCTTTCCATATCCCGTGATATTCTTGAAAGTATACTCTTGTCCCTCCATGTTGAAACACAGGATCATGAAATTAAATCGAATCAGTATAAACGATTTGTATAAGCTGGGAATGAAAATAAAAAAATCCCCTGTGGTTTCCCTGTGTAATAGGGCAACCACAGGGGATTGCTCTCCCTACGAGCAGGCTTCATCGAAAAATTATGAATTAAATCCCCGAACTTTCAAGCTCCTCATCTAAACGGCCACGCCAGCACAGTGGATCTTCTTCTAAAATATTATTTTTTAAAAAATAGGCATTTTTTCTACACCCACCGCATATATATCGGTAATTACATTTACCACATCTTCCTTCAAGATTTTCACGGTTCCTTATATCTTTAAGTATCTTTGATGTTTGCCAGATATGCGACAGGGGGGTCTCCTTAAGATTACCAAGCTTCCCTTCCCCGTATCGTCCACACAACCTGAGTTCTCCTGTTGATGAAACAAACAGTGAATAGATTCCTGTGAAGCATCCCACACAAAAATCATAAAACCCTGAACCAAGATCAGCATTTGTGCAAATTTTCTGTGAGCCTTTATCCTCAGAAATAATATATCTGTTCTCAAAGCCTATGGAGGAAACCCCAAGGTCAGCCTGTTTTTTAAAAAGAAGCCTCTGCATATCACGTCGATTTCTTCTGGTCAGTGCAAGATTCTCCATCCCCTTTCCCCGGCCCCCTGGAAAAAATTCCTGAACATGCAAGGTCGAGTCAAGCTTTTTTGTCTTATCAATTATATCTGAAAGCTGCGAGTAATTTGCCATGGAAATAGTAAATGAAATACGGACAGTTATCCCTGCAAGTTTTAAATATTTTACAGCGGCAAGGGCCCGGTCATAACTACCTTCACCCCTGTTGAAATCATGGGTAACAGGATCCAGACCATCAATGCTGATCATCATCTGCTTAACACCTGCGGCTGCAATTTTTTTGGCAAGGTTTTCATCAATAAGATAGCCATTTGAAACAATCCCAATACTTCTAAAACGGCCTGAAGCATATGATGCAAGTTCCAGAATATCATCCCGTACCAAAGGTTCACCCCCACCAAATGAAAGGTGCATGACTTCAGCTTCAGCAAGATTGTCAATAACAATTCTTGCCTCCTTTGTGGTTAGCTCACCTTTGGCGGGCTCACCTGCGGCGGCTCCGCACAACTTACACCTAAGATTGCAGGCCTGGGTAACGCTGAGCCCGGCAATTAACGGGACAGGTCTTTTTACTGCTTCATAGTATTTTTTTTTGGTTTTTTCTAAGAAATTCATCTTAATAAATTATCCCTCAGTACCGCCTCTAACTGCATAGGTAAAAGATCTATGGAATCTATCAAAATGGCCCTGTCATGATATTGCTTTTCAAGAAGATCTCTTGTTTTTTCTTCAAAATACGTCCCAATGGTTACAACGTCCACACCTTGCTTATCACAAAATTCAAGGCTTTTTTGAACACTTAAGCCGCAGTTGGGTTCACCATCTGTAATATGTACAATGAGCCTTTTTTTATCTTTGGGCATTATTGAGGCTGTTGCTATAATAGCCTGGCCAGTAGGTGTCCTTCCCCCCGGACGTACAGTGTAAAGCCTGTTGCCGTATACAAGAGCATTAACTTCACAGATTCCTCCCCTCTCATAGTAGCAAAGGAGGTCCAGTCTGTTCCCTGTACCTTTTACAGCTTCAAAGAGTGAAAGAAAAATTTTTTCAGTTTTGGTCCACTCTTTTCCACCCCCCGGCAACCCACCGGTCATTGACGCGGAACCATCAACCAAAATTGCTATATTTCTTGTATTATCATGGGTCAAATATTCTTTTTTCTTAAAAATTTTTCCATCCAAAGAATATCTGTGAAGACGTCTCCCATCTACTTTTCCCAATAATTGAGCACGATTATAAAAATAACGCCTGCTTCTGTGGGATCGCTGTACCCTAAAAATCTTTTTTAAACGTGCAACCAGTGCTTCATCAGCCGCTATCCTGCAGGGGATTGTTGCCCTGCCGTAAACAGTATCCATAATCCGCCACTGCTCTTCTTCCCCGGCAACATCTGCAACCTCCTGATTTATACTCTTTTCATCCATCTCCTCCATAATATCATTTACTCTTTGCATAAGAGCCTGGTTTTCCCTCTCTGTAAAACGCCTTGCATCTGCATTCTCCTCCGACTCCATATCCATTGCAGGGTCATCACAGGAATCTCCTTCATCTCCAGAAAAATCTTCTCCAAGCCCGGAAGCATCTGATAAAGAGTCCTCATCTACCCAGGTTTCAGCTCTTTTCAAAATTTCATTCCAGAGATTCAAATAAATATCTGCCCTTAAAAAAGATCTTTTTGAAATCGAACTTTCACTAAGCAAAGCTTTAATTGCATCCCTTGTATCAAGGCAAATTTGAAACAGGTCATAATACGCAAGGTTCATGTTCACGGCAAGTTTATCAAAAAAAATGTAATCTGCAAGTATATGAAGAAATGCATGAATGGTCGGTTTATCCGTATTTGATTTAAAGGGGGGTCTCACATAAGGCCAACACCTGGAAAGGTAATATTTCCAGACAGTATCTTCGGCAAGTTCCTTTGTAAAAATATCCTCTCCAATACTGATCAGCAGATCCAGAAGGTATTTATAACCTTCTGAAATTTCACCCACCTTTTTTTTAACATTTATATAAACAATATCAGAAAGAATTTTACAGTGAAAAGCCTCCCTTGCTGTAATCCCGACAAGAATATCCATTTTCCCCGGGGGAACAGGGTATTCCCCTTTTGCGAGGTTAATATCAATTCCTATCAGTAAAGGATTAGGTGTGGAAGAGGTTCTCCATTCAATCGGTTTTAAATTGGTGGCTATATGTCTTCCAACTTTTCGCAGGGCATAAAGAACCCTGACAAGCTCTTGGGATTCGACAGCCGATATATTTTTTCTCCAATATTCTGAATGTCCAAAATTTAAATTATTTCTGGAAGCCATTTGAATCCTCATAAATAATTTTAAAACAAAATTTGGGCTTAATTTCAGCAATAGACTGAGCTATAATAAAATTTAAAAACCTCTGAAACTCGCTGCGCTCAAACAACCAGAGGTTTTTAAAT
>Ga0190313_1000223_pt1 | contig 36207 bp, 57 predicted proteins | sample 4870071011_MG_FD_169989 | JGI IMG/M metagenome (GOLD analysis project Ga0190313, IMG submission 169989) | Hydrothermal vent sediment bacterial communities from Southern Trench, Guaymas Basin, Mexico - 4870-07-10-11_MG | ecosystem: Environmental > Aquatic > Marine > Hydrothermal vents > Sediment ... | reverse complement strand
TAGGGAAACCCGAGATCACATAGGAGCAAAACAATTTTACGCAAAACCCTCCTACCCTTCCCAGTCAAACAAACCCTCTTCTCAAAAGGAAAAACACGAGAACAAACAACCCTAACCAAACCAAGCTCCTCCAACTCCCCAACCCTCCTCAAAACAGTAGAACATGAACCACCAGCACACCTACAAAGCTCCCTAACACCCAAACAGCCCCCCCTAAGACAAAACAAAACCTCAACAGCCCTAGCACCACACAAAACACTAAAAACCTCAGACCTAAACTCCACCATAAACTACTTTCCCTCAAGTAGTAGCTTAATGTTAGCAACTTGAAATGCTAGGTTATGTAGGAGATGTAGTTTCTCAGCTTCTTTAAAGTCTATGTGTTTAGGTACTATTGCACTTCCTTTTTTAACCTGTTCTCTTAAAGGTATGTAGTATTCGCCAACACCATAAACTAAACCAGTAAAATTAGCAATACACTGTAAGCTCCAAAGAACAAAAGCCATGCAGTGAACACCATTGTTAAAGTCGAACTTTTTAACGTCTTTCCTAACTTTTCTAAAAGCTTTCTCGCTAGCATACTTGCTCATAAAGTCTAAGAAATTACTTTTAAACTGTATTATCGTTTTCTCTAACAATCTTTCCCCCAAAGAGAAAATAGTTGAACACAAATATTTAAGCTTTTGTTCTACAATTTTTAAAACTGTTTTTTAGGTTAAACTACAGGTTAACATATCTTGAATAGAGTAGTCTGTACATGTAATCCTCCGTTAAAAGTATGTCTCTTACAGCTTCGTAGAACTTAATTAACCTGTCAACCCATCCGTAAGGTTCTATGTTCTTTTCTTCAACACTTGCTCTAAGCTGTTGAGCTTTTCGATCATACAGTGAAGCAATAAGCTTCCTAATCATGTTAACTATTTTCTTTACATCACTGATCCTAGTGTTGAACAGACAGTAGAAAATGTTAACTACTCTTCTAGGATACTTCCTCGTAACAGGATATGTTGCTTTAGCTATTAAACAGTATGTAAATGCTTCAGCAAGTTTTCTCTCATGAAGCTTCCTGTAAACATGTCTTTCAAGCTTTCTAAAATACTTTCTAACATAGGATTCAGGTAGAACCCAAACTCTTTCACTAATCTTAACAGCTATAATATGGTATCTGTTATGGTCAACTGGAAAAGCAATCCTCAACTCTTTAGTATAACCATCATATTCCCAATTAACCTTTTTACCAAAAATGTTTTCCGCAAACCTTATTAAGGGGCAGAAACACTTTAACATCATGGGAACGGCAATCCTAACAACGTCCGCCATCCTCCTCTCCTCCTCCCTCCTTTTCATAATCATAACCAGTCATTTGAACCACTTATAGTATATTTTGGCTTATAAAATATATATACTTTTACTCTTTGATCCTAGAAGGAAATTATTTCTCTAGCTAATAATCCATTGCATTTAGGACAGTAGTATTCTATAATTACCTGCTTGTTCTCCTTAAACATTTTGGTTTTCAGATCTGTTTTTATAAAGCATTTACCGCATTTACTACAGCAGTATGAAACATTTATCATAGGTTTTCCCATGCTCATTTCAGTCTAAACCTATTAGTACAAGTTTTTTATCAGCCCATCCTTTAGGAACATACATGAATATAAAGTACTCTACCCACTCATATTCTTTATTCCCAACCTTCCTCTTCCTCTTCTTGCTTTTCAACTTGTTAACAACAATGCCTTCAACTTCCCTACCGTCAACTTTAAGCTTTATCGTTTTCATTTTTTCCCCTAAAGAAAAACTGTTAACCATTATAGAAAAACTTTACTACTAGAAAAAAATAAGAAAGGTTTACGTTTTGTTGGCTAACATGTCTACTAGAATTCTTATAATTGCTTCTAAGCATCCTTTCAAATGTTCTACAGAGGGCATGTATTTTACTATGCTTTTCTCAAGTTTTCTCGTAGCTACTAAACCGTCCACAATAGTGTATGTTGTAGAATTACCTTTAATTCTTAGCAGTTTCTCCTTAGCACTCCCTAGTCTAGAGACAATTTCATCTATGTTATCAAATAACAGATTAATGTAATGCTCTACCTCTTTAATGTTTTGACTAATAATTTTCTCCTCGATTTCCCCCATTGCAATCTTCCCTATGGGAGAATTAATTATTAGCTGTAGATAAGTTTTTCCCTTTAAAAAGTTTTCTCATGGTTTCACTTGTGGAAACATTTATATACCCCTCTAGAGAAAGAATATACACGAGGTGAAAACACGTGTCAACAACAAAACTCGAGTGGAAATCAATAAAAGTCCCTAAACCAGCATATGATAAAATAAAAATGTTAAAGCAGAAAACAGGGCTCCACATGGGGCAAGTAGTTACAAACGCTGTCGAAATGTATGAGCTAATCCTAACAAAGCCTTGGAGGAAAAAGGAGCTACCAGAGCTAGACAAGCTATCATGGTACATCTATAAGCTCGTAGTAGGTGTAGGAGCATACAAGGAAAACCCAACCAAAGAAAACTTCGCAAGACTAATGACAACAATGGAGCAAATAAAGCAAAGACTAGGAGTAGACACTGGAGTCTTAGAACACGCTGTTAAAAGAATACATCCCTCAAGAAGCCCTGAAACAACAAAGCAAGACCTAATAGAAATAGCTCAAGCATGTAAAAACGTAATAGCAAACATGATAGCTAAAACACTTATGGAAGGTGAAAGCCATGAGTAAAGAAGAAATAATAATACATAGGGTTCAAAGCGTTTTCGACCCAGAGGGTAGACCGAAAGTAACGCTACCTAAAGAAGTTGTTAGAAAATGGGGGTTCCCAAGAAAAGTACTAGTAGAATACGATAACTACGAAGATGCAATAATAATAAAACCATATAAACCGTAAGGTGGTGGTCTTAATGGTTGACTGGGATAAGGTTTTAGATGAAGTTGATAGGGCTGTTGAGTTCTTTAGAGCTCAGGGTGTTAAGCCTACTCTTAGAACACTGTTCTACTATCTTTACAGTAAGGGACTACTCCCCAACACTAAAACAGCTTATAAGGGGCTTTCAAAGAAGCTTGTTAGAGCTAGGAAGCTTGGAAGATATGCTTGGGACTTCTTAGAGGATAAGACAAGGGTAACGCTAGGATCACTATGGGATAGTAGGTTCAGTGATAACATTTTAGAAGAATATGAAAGCCAGCTTAGAGAAAAGCTTGAGCAATTAGACATAGACGTGCTGATAAGAAACTACATTCCTACAACACCTTGGATATATGTTGACAGATGGGCTGACCAACCAGTAGTACCTGAAATATGGATTGAAAAAGAAGCTCAAGCTTCAACAGTTCATAACTGGGTTAGAGACCTTAATGTTCCAGTAAGGGTTAATAGAGGCTATTCTTCATGGACATTCATATACAATAACGTTCAGTCTCTAAGGAGAACCCTAGCTAAACACGAAAAAGTAGTAATATACTATCTTGGAGACCTAGATCCAAGCGGGGTTGACATCCAAAGGTTCCTTGAGAAAGCTCTTAAATTCTTCAAAGTTGAGGAGAAGAAAGTTAAGCTAATAAGGTTAGCTGTAACTGAGGAGCAAGTTGAAAAATACGGTTTACCTCCAAGACCTGAAGATGCTGAAACACTTGCTAAGCTCCAAAGAGATCCTAGAATGAAAAAGTACACTGGAAAATACATTGTAGAACTAGATGCACTAGTAGCTTACGCTCCAAACGAGTTCAGGGAGCTCATAAGAAAAGCAATTAGAAAACTATGGAGCAGAAAAATCTACAGTGAACTAAAGAAGAAAGCAGAAGAACTTACAAAGAAAGCAGAGAAACTAAGAGAACAATACAAAGAACTAATTAAAAAGAAAATCCTAGAACAACTAGCAAAAGGAGGTTAAATGATGGTTATGTACTTTTTCAAATGCCCATATTGTGGACATGTAGATAGAATGATTTATGTTGCTAATCCATTTCAGTATGAACTATTTTTATGCCTTGACGGAGAAAGTTTAAACTATGACGTTATTAGTAGTGGAGCGTTTACTGGCATATACTGTGTGGAATGCGATAGCCGTTTAGACAAAGTAATAATTGTAGATGAGAAAGGAGAAGAAAAAGCTGTTTTAACAGAAGAGGAAATTGAGGAACTATTCTTCAAACTATTTGAAACAGTAAAACCAATAGATATAGAAAAATACATGAAGAAAGGTGATTAAGTAATGAAACATGAAGAATTTTTAAGAGACCTTATTAAGCGATATAGTGGTTATTGGGGTAATTTTCCATCATGGTATGCTCCTATCGAAAACCTATACAATGTTGATAGTAAAGAAGCTAGGGAAATCTACGAGAAAATAAAGGCGTCTTTAAGAAGGCTAGGGAAAATCGTGAGAGAAAGAGAATATAGTTTTGAAGCTATCGTTAAACTAGATGGTAAAGTGTTACATATAAGAGCTTATGAAGGCGGTTTAGACCCTAAAAGAAGATATTGGATAGACATAAAGGTGACTAAGTGATGGGTAGACGTCCTTTCCTTACTAAGAAGTGCAAGATATGTGGTGAGCTCTGGCATTGGAAGAAAGGAACGGTTTACGAGTGGATGGAAAAACACCTTGTAAAACATGGAATAATCAGTAAAAAAGACCTTCCAATAGGAAACATAAGCGAACTGGAAAAGAAGTACTTCGAATACGTTGTAATAAAAAGGTGATATTACTTATGCTTATTAGGAATCTTGAGGAATTGCAAATATTTTCGAAATGGTTTCTCTATGTTCTTGAAAAACACTGTCATTGTTCTAAATACAATTATAAAGAGGAAATGAGACCTGTGGAAATACTTGTGCGTAAGAGGGTTAGAGGATACGAAGTAGACATGATAGTTACATGCTATGTTGGCGAAAGAAATGTTAAGAGGACAATAGGTTTCGAGCTTAAAGAAAACGACATCTACAAAGCAGTTGAACAAGCAATCTTAAGAAGACAGCACTTTACATGGTTCTATATTGTAATGGATTTAAGCGTTGAAGCAATACTTGCGTATTTAAGAAACGAACCTGTAAAGAAAGCGTTAAAGCATGGAATAGGCTTTGTCTCGGGCAAGGATAACTGCGTAGTTATTCAGTCTTATGCTAAACAGCACTTAAGCTATGCTGAAGCATACACTACAATATTCGACTACTTAGGTGATATGTGATGATTGAGAAGGTTTTTCTTGTTCCTTTAACTATGCTTGATGTTTGCTTTAACAAATGTGGTAAAATCAGAGTAGCACAGGTTATTGTGGACGGTTTACCAACAATGCCGTGTTTAGAGGAAAAATGCCCATTTGAGGAAGGAAAACTGTACATTGGAAAACACAAGATCTTCGGTAAAACCTATGAAACATACATAAGAAAGCTAAAGGTGTCTAAGTGATGTTTTATTGTCCAAGATGCAGACAGAAAAGTGTTGAGAGAAGTAAGATAGAAATAGACGGATATGTTAGCTACCTGTATAGGTGTGCTAACTGCGGTTACTTCCACTGGACATTGCCAGTACCATCACAGGGAAAGAAGATAAACAAAGAAGAAATACGGCAAGTAATAAAGAAACTCATAAACATGTTTGGTGATTAGGTAATGGTTAAGTACATTATTACTGCTTTTAAGGTTTCTGAGGAGAAAACGGTTTACTATAGGAAATGCGAGGATATTGAGGAGCTTAAGAGGGCTCTATGGTATGTTTTGGAAAGGAAAAATGTTGACTTCGTTACGATAAGAAGGGTTAGATCTGTGGAAACGGAAGAATATGGGGACACATATGAGCTTAAATAGTTTTTTCTAACCATATCTTATTTTTGCTCTTGGCAATACGATTATTCTGTCATTTACTGGATCATATGCTATTATTCTCCATTCTGAAGCTGTTAGCTCATCTATTTTTGGACTAGCTAAAACCATTACTTGGTCTATTGCTGGATCGTAACCTACAATGTTTAACACTTTAACCACGTTATCTACAAGAACAAACCTCATACGTGCTTTAGGTAACACTAAAATGTCTCCAAACAGAGGATCATATCCTTGAATAGACACTACTCTAACTCCGAGAACCTTAACTTTATCAGTTAACGTTATGGTTTCTACAAGCTCAACTTCCTTAATAGGTACAATAATGTAGTCTGATAAGATTATTGGCTCAGCAAGTAGCTTAACTGGTTTCTTAGCAACATAGTCTGACAGAGTAATGGTCTCTGTTAGCTCCCTAACGTAAACAGGTATGACAGGTACATAGACGGTTTCAACATAGTCTGATAGAACTATGGTCTCCAAGAACGTTTTCAGAGGAACTTTGAAAGCATAGTCGGTTAAATACATGTATTCTAATAGTTTCTTTTCAGCCTCCTTAACAGCATAGTCTACAATGTAAGCATGTTCTAAAAGCGTTTTAACAGCTATTTTAGCTATGAAATCAGATAATGTAGCGGTTTCAGCTAACTGCTTTAACGCTGTCTTGGAAACGTAGTCAGCTATTGCTAATGGTTCTACAAACTGTTTAGCAGAGATCCTAGCAATTAAGTCTAGTAGTGATGTTGTTTCAGCTAACTGCTTAGCCCCTACCTTGCTAACGTAATCTAGTAGGGTTGAAGTTTCTTCTAACAGCTTAGATGCTGTCTTAGCAACATAGTCTGTTAATGCTGATGTTTCCTCAAACTGCTTTACTGGGGTTTTAGAAACGAAGTCTGTTAGGCTTATGGGTTCCTCATACTCTCTAAACCCTAAGTATGTTCTTGAAAACACATCAGCTATTGAAGATGTTTCCTCAAATACTTTGACAGGTGTTTTAGCAACATAGTCTATGGCTGTAATGGTTTCAGCTATTAGCTTGGAGACTAGTCTCACAGAGTAATCAGCTAATGCTGTGGTTTCAGTTAAAACCTTAACTGGTGTCTTTAAACTGTAATCTACTAGGCTTATGGTTTCAGCAATAGTCTTTAATGGTTTTCTGCTTACGTAGTCTGTTGTGGTTAATGTTTCAGCAAGTATTTTGACAAATGCTTTAATAGCTTCAACATAGTCCGATAATGTAATGGTTTCCTCGAACCGTCTTAAACCTAAATACACTCTTGTAAAAACATCTGTCAATGATATTGTTTCTTTAACCTGTCTTAATGTGGTCTTAGCAATGTAGTCTGTTAAGCTAGTGGTTTCAGTTAGCTCTCTAGTTAAAGTTATGATCCTACTAATAACATCAGTTAAAGATGTGGTTTCTTTAAGCTGTTTGACAGGTGTTTTAGCTAAATAATCGGTTAAGCTAATAGTTTCAATGTACTCTCTAATGAGTGCTGAAGTATATGCTAGAATATCTGTTAATGCTAATGTTTCAGAAGCTATCTTAGATGTTAGCCTAACAGTGTAATCGCTTAAAGTAATAGTTTCGGTTAGCTCTCTGAAATACGTAAGTATTTTAGCAACTACATCTGTTAAAGAAGCTGTTTCAGTAAATGTCTTTACAGGTGTTTTAGCAACATAGTCAGATAATGTAGCATATTCTACTAACTGCTTAACCCCAGTCTTAGCTACATAGTCTGATAGGGCAATAGCTTCTGTAAGTATTCTGACAAATGCTTTAATAGCTTCAACATAGTCAACTATGCTTACTGTTTCTTCAAGCTGTCTAGAAGTAATCTTAACTATGTAATCAGATAATGTAATAGTTTCAGGGAACTCTCTGATCCCTAAATATGTTTTACTGAAAACATCTGAGAGAGCTAATGTTTCAGTGAATAGTCTAGTAGCAGTTTTAACTACGTAGTCTGTTAAGGTTATGGTTTCAGCAAGTTCTCTAAAGAACTTTAAAACTTTAACTAAAACATCTGACAGAGTAATAGTTTCGCTAAACTGTCTCATAGTTTCCTTAGCAATGTAGTCAGATAATACTGTGGTTTCTTCAAATACTTTAGAAGCTGATTTAGCAACATAGTCTATGGTTGTAATAGTTTCGCTAAACTCTCTTACAAAGGTTTTAACTAGGCTAATGTAGTCGACTATTGTTGTAGTTTCTTCAAGAAGCTTTGATGTAAGCTTTGCAATGTAGTCTGTTAAGCTAACGTAGTCTGTTAGCTCTTTTACTCCTAAATACTGTCTAGCAAAAACATCTGATAATGTAATAGTTTCAGAATATACTTTAGAAGATAGTTTACTTACCTTATCAGTTAACACTGTAGTCTCAGTAAATAGCTTCATAGGAGTCTTTAAAGTGTAATCAGCTAAAGTAACAGTTTCAGCATACTCTCTAAACCCTAAGTATGTTCTTGAAAACACATCAGTTAAAGATGTGGTTTCTTCAATCTGCTTTATAGGTGTCTTAGAGATGTAATCGGTTGTAGTTATTGTCTCCGTAAATACTCTGAAAAATGCAAGTATTTTCTCTAAAACATCTGTTAGTGATGTTGTTTCAGTAAATTGCTTGACAGGTGTTTTAGCTAAATAGTCCATTAGAGTTATTGTCTCAGCTATTGGTTTGGAGACTAGTCTCACAGAGTAATCGGTTAAAACAGTTGTCTCGGAAAGTATTTTAACAAGTATTTTAACTAGTTCAACATAGTCTGTAAGCGTAACCGTTTCCTCTAAAAGTTTAACAAACTTTTTAACTAGTTTAATGTAGTCTGACAGGGTAATGGTTTCAGAAAACGTTTTAACTCCAAAATAGGTTCTTGCAAAAACATCTGATAAAGTAATGGTTTCAGAAAACTGTCTTAAACCTGTCTTTAAAACGTAGTCTGACAGAGTAATGGTTTCTGAAAACAGCCTATAATATGTTTTAACTGTTTCTAAAACATCTGTAAGCGTGATTGTTTCAGAGTAAACTTTAGATGGAACTTTAAGGTAAACATCAGATAAAGTAGCTGTCTCAGTTAAGCTTTTAACCCCTAAGTACTGTCTAGCATAAACATCTGATAATGTGATTGTTTCTGTTAGCTCCTTAACGTAAACAGGTACTGCTGGAGTATATACGGTTTCAACATAGTCTGAAAGAGAAGCTGTTTCAGCTAGTTCTCTAATACCTAAATATGTTCTAGTGAAAACGTCTGATAAAGTAATGGTTTCAGGTAGTTCTTGAATGTAGGTTGAAACACCTTTCCTTGTAGGGTATAGGAGTAGGGTTTCTGTGAAAAGCCTTTTGAAATCTATTTTCTTTGCGAAAACATCTGACAGGCTAATTGTTTCTGAAAGTTCTTGAGTGTAAACAGTTATTATTTCAGGGGTAGTTATGAATTCATCTCCATCATTCACAATAAACGTTGTTTCTTGCGTTACGCCTTCTGGTGCTGATGAAACGTGGAAACAATATTCTACAAACAAATACTCGTTATCAAGGCTTATCTGAGGTAAATCCGCTGATCCAGAAAGAATAGCAGTAGTGTTTCCAGCTAAAAAGTAATCACTTACTATTAGGAGCCAGTCTGTTAAAGCTACAGCATTTGAACCGTCTGGGTTAGGTGATTTCCAAAGCCTAACGTAAACATCTATTCCAACACCATACTTGTTAGACTGAACCTTTATTTGAAAAGTCCAAGTACCAGCTTTAAAAGTAACGGTAAGAGGGTTTTCAGTTCTCCAACCGTAACCATCAAAGTCTGTAGGTAAATCCGTTAAAACAGTTTTGTTTTCAGTTCCAGCTATTACTTTCATGTATTCGCATACATCTGCTTTACCTAAATCCAGTATTGTTGTGGTATCTGCCTCTGTAGGTGGGGTTTCGCTTAGGAGCCAGAGTGAAGTATATCCAGTACCTGAATTGGTTAGGTAATATGTGGGGTCTTTTGGTTTTACTTTCCTAATCTTCCTAAACGATAATCGTGTTTTTGTTTTTCCCATAGGTTACCTTCCTCATCAACCCATTTGAACCCGCACCCCTCTGGTGTACATAGTGGATTATATGGGAACTTTTTTCTCGCTTCAGGTGTGCATCTGAAACCACGTTTAGAAACTACAATGTTTTTGTCGAAAACCTCGCATACTGCTATTAGGGCTCCTCCACTATAGCCTATTTCCTTTATTTCCTCTCCTTTCTTAATGTCTCTTAAAGCTACAAGCTTAAAGTACGGGCATCTTGTTGTACAGCATCCACCACATCTATTACACTTACCTATTCTCCTCCATACCTTACCTGTTTGAGGGTCTTTCCAAGTAACTTCCATGATAGTTTAACCTACTTAGACTACTCTAGGAGCCTCTACAAACTATGTTGAAACGTTAAAAGCTTTAGCTTACAACAATCTTCCACTTAATCGTTAGCTGGTCTCCAGCATCCCAGTTAACATTAACAGCACTAAATGTTTGTCTGCAAAGCATGTTTCCTCCAGTATCAGCATCGAAAACACCTGCCTCAGTAATGGACATTGAACCTGATAGTCCATCTGCTGAGCTAAATGTTGCCTCTAAATAAGCTGTATCATTGGTTACGTTAGTTGTTACCCTGTCTACTGTAGCTAGTTTTCTTTTTACTTCAGCTTCTAAAGCAGTATCACTTGCTGTTGGAGATGTTGTTCCAGAGCCTATGGCTATGTATTTGAATGGTGTTGTAACTACTCCGTTAATTAAGCCAGCTACTTGGGCTTTACCAACATCAGTTATTACGTTCTTAACTTCCCTACGTTCCTTAACAACCCCTTCTTTACCTAAAACCTCTAATACGAAAGATCCTTTAAGCTTTAAAGTTTCAATGTACACTTCCTACTGCACCAAGATAATTTACTTTTAAAAGTTTTTAATTCTTTTCTATTATTACTTAGGATAAGCTACTGAATAAAGCCTTTTACTAGCGTGTTCTCTAAACCTAATATCTATAAAGCTGTTTCTTTCTCCTTTAATATATGATCTTAAATAGATTATGTCTCCATTATCTAGCTTAATAGTAATTGATGTGTGTGCTTCTCCAACTTCATCTTCTAAAGTTGCTACTGTTATATCTTCTATTTTTCTTCCCTTAACCTTGCTTTTAAGTTCCGAAACACTTAGGCTCATAGCTTTCCTCTCTCTTGTTCTAAAATGTTTTTACTCTATCAGATAAGCGTAACTGTTAATCTCATCTACATCTAAGTCTGAGAAATCTATTTCGTAAAGTCTCACAACATTATTAGGAAGGCTTACACGAATATATGCTTTGTAGTTTCTTACATCAATTATTGGTAGCTCCGTTTGATTACCGAATTCTCTCATAGCATTATCTATATCTATTTTGTTTGTATCTGGTGGAGCCTGATATATAACATAATGACTATCATAGCTGAAGTCCGATTTTAAAAATATCCAGCATAGATGACCTATTTTAAGTGTTGTACTTTCGTTTCTCGTAATAGCACCTATTGCAAAATATCTTCCATCAGTTAGCCTTGCTAATATTGCAAAACCTTCAGTACACTGAGCATAGTCTGTTATTGGAGCTAAATCGCATGTACCTAAGTAGTTAAAGTGTTCATCATAGAAAAGTATATCATTATCCACACCTACAACTCCTCCGTTAGGTAGAGGATAAATTTTCTCATCAGTAAACACTGCTGGACAACATGCAAGCGGTCTTGAAGAGCCTCCTCCAGCACTCTCTAATGTTGCTACAACTTCAAACCTGTTAATATCCATAACATAGTGTGAGTCTCCGTTTAAATGATGTCCTATTACCATTAGCTGTCTATGAGTTGTATCTCTAAAAATGTTAGATATTTTAAGAGATGGTGTTACAGCATAGTCAAACTGAGCAGATAAGTCGACAGAGACATGTGTTCCAGTAACTAAGTCGACTACGTGAAAATATGGTACATCATCTCCATCTCTAGTATATAGCGTGTCTCCTACAATAACAGCTTTTGCTATAGCCGCCCAACCAGTCATAAAATCTGCTGTAATTGATTTAACACTACTAACAGATATTGTTTCATCGTTTTTATCGAAAACCACCTTCATAACTTCTAAAGTACCTGATCTAGCACCAACAGCATACATTATTATTTTATTTTTGGTTTCAACTATTCTCCAAGGCTTAGCATTCCACTTTATAAGGTCGCTAAACGGTAGTGTAGCTGTTAGCTGTTTAACATCTTTATTTGTATAGTCATCTATGAAAATTCTATCATCTGTAGCTTCAGTATCAAACTCGAATGCTAGTGCTTTTAAAGCTCCACCATGAAAATACGGTACATATATTGGTGCTTCAACATTTTCAGCAAACTGTTTTTCTACAAGCAGTTTAGCTGTTGGCATTTTCCCACTTCTAAAATTAAATGTTTATTCCAGTTCTTATAAATATTGGCTGTTTTATTAGTGTTGCAGTTCTTTCGCCTATGGTTAGTTTCCAAGCTACTGTAAACGTGTCTCCCTCATCCCAGTTTACCTCTATTGCTTCAAAGTTTTTACCTAGAAGCATGTTTCCCCCAGTTTCAGCATCGAAAATCCCAGCTTCAGCTACAGATGATGTACCCGATAGTCCGTCTGCACTTGAAAATGTTGCTTCCCAATATGCTGTATCGTTTGCTACGTTAGTTGTTAGCCTACCTACTGTAGCTGGTTTTCTAGCTATTTCCTCGCTTAGAGATGTTGATGTTGATGTTATTCCAGTAGCTCCTGTTCCAATAGCAATGTACTTAAATGGGGAAGTAACTACTCCGTTAATTAAGCCAGCTACCTGTGCTCTACCAATATCTGTAACTACGTTTCTAATTTCTAACCGTGTTTTTGTTTTGCCTTCAGCGTTTTTAACTTCTAAAAAACATTCTCCAGTTAACCTTATTTTCTCAAACATTTTTAGCCTCTAATTTCATGTTTTCAGCCTTTACCCTAAAAAGTTTATTAGTTCCAACTGTTACATTCTCTAGTGGAGAAAGAAGAGGTTTGGTTAAAGTGAAAATACTTTACTACGGAATGTCCCCTTTCGTACCTTCAGGCTATGGGAGAACAACTAGGGAGCTTGTTTTTAGGCTTAGAAAGTTTTTTGAAATAGACATTAACGCATACTATGGTTTCACACATAGCGTTATAAACCTAAACACTCCCTATGGAAGCATTAAGCTAATCGGTAATAGTGTAGGTAATAGCTACTGGGATCCTAGCTTACCTTTAACAGCTAAAAACTACGATATTGTTTTAACCCATATGGATCAGTGGATCATATACAAGTATTTAATGGAGGTACCTAAGCCTATGGTTCACTGGCTTGTTCACGATCATGAGCCTCTTTCACCTGTCCTAATAGCTTTGCTTGGTTCAGCTAATGTTGCTAAAGTTGTTCCAATGACTAACTGGTCTAGGAAGGTTATTTTAAGGGACTGCGGTTTAATTGATAGGGAAAAAGTTGCTGAGCCAATACCTTTAGGTGTTGATGTGGAAAAGTTTAACCCTAGCTTTAGGAGGAAAGCTTCTAAAGAGGAGCTTGTTAAAGCACTTGGGTTTAACTGTGAATGCGAATTCATGGTTGGAACTGTAGCTGTAAACTACAGTATAAGAGAGCTAATACCTACAATGATGGAGGCTTTCGCAATTTTCACTAAAGAAACAAAAGCTAAAGCATGCTACTACGTTCACGCTACACCTAAACGTTTAAACCCTGAATCATACGATTTAGCACTAATAAGAGACACTATATGTGAAAAATACGGTTTAAACTGGGAAAGAATAAGGTTTAAAGCAAAAGACCTTACAGATGAAGAGCTAGCCCAAGTATATAACACAATGGACGTTCACCTACTAACCATAATGGGAGGTAGTTTTGAAATGCCAATAATCGAGGCTGGAGCATGTGAAACCCCCACGATAACAACAGACTTCTCAGCTATGCCTGAAATAGTGGGTTATGGTGAAAGGGGACTAGTCGTCAAACCCTCAGCCTACCTTTGGGTTCAAGCTTTAAGCAGTAAATACGCTATGGTTAACGCTAAAGATGTTGCTGAAGCTCTAAGAATATACTATGAAGATGAAAAACTAAGAAAACATCATGGAAGGAAAATGAGGGAATGGGTTCTTAAAAACTGCACATGGGATATTGTAGCTGAGAAATGGGTTAAACTACTGTTAGACGTGGAAGAGTACTTGAAAACTGCTGGTAAACCTAAAGTTAAAATCTATGGTTTATGATATGTTTTATATATTTTAACGATTAATTCATCTATTTCCTCAACTATGTTTTTCGACCTTCTAATAGCTTTTATGTTTCCGTTTTTATCTTTTAAAACCACTTCTACCTCGTCTCTAACGTAAAGTTTCTCAGAGGACATAGGTTAGCACCTTTCCTAAGTTATCCATTCTTCAATCTTCTTTATAAGCCTTCCTTCAGCATCATATTCTAGCGTTATTTTCTTCTTGGTTCCAGTTACCTTATCGTACTTTAGTATTTCTTTTATTCTTCCCTCAGCATCATAGGTTATGTCTACATCTGTTGTATCTGTTGCAACTCTTTCCAATGTTTCCTTAAGTGCTTTCTTTGTTCCCCTATAAATTATTTCTTCTGACAACCCCAGTCTCCTATATATGTTATCCCATGAGGAAATTTTTATACCTAATGCTGAAGCTATTTCTCTAAGTATTGTTTCGCTTCTCCCTCTGTAAACATAGTATACGAATATAGCATCTGATTCTAGCTGTAATGCTTTACTCCTATATCTTTGAGTTAAATACCATAGTTTTTGAGCATACCACATATATTCTTGAGTTATCTGGTGGTCGAAACCGTATTTTCCTATTATGTTTTTTACAAGGGAAATCAGCCATTCATGTGTAACCTGATATGGGGCAAACCTTTCAAGAGCCAGTGGTTTAACATCTTCAAGAATCATAGCGTAAACGTCTCCTTTAACCTTAGCATCCCATTTCCTAACTCTCTGGCTTGCAGTTCGATATGCTAGGCTCCTTCTTTTCCTACCCAAAAGCTACACCTTTAAAACAGTATTTTCTCTCTATGTCTTACGAAGCTAGCTCTATACATTGATTCAAGCTTGAAGGCTCTGAAAATGTCTTTAGCTAAATCTTCTGCTTTCTTTCTAAGCTCCTCTTCGCTTAGAAGAGGGAATTTAAATGAAACAACCATGTATGTTACGTCTTTTAAGTCTTTAAGTATTTCGTTTGCTGGTACTTTACCTGAAGTCCATACTTCAAATAGGAATTTTACTGTTCTAGCTATTTCAATTCTCATGCTTGGATCTGTTATTCCACTTATTAGGTTAAGTATTTTCTGCTCAAGTACCATAGACTTTCTCACCTAGATATGTTTCTACTGTTTTAATTAGGGTTCTTAAAACTATGTCTTCTTTACGTATTCCATATTCTTTCTCTATTTTCTCCAGCATATTGTACAGTTTCTCTGGGATAAGTATTTTAAGTTCCCTCAACTATTTCAACCTCCTCTAATTCTTTATCTTCCTCTTCTTGCTTTTTAAGATATTCCTCTCCCTCTATTTCTTCTCCCCACATAGAACGTTTCCACATTGCTCTTTCCCTACGCCTAATAGCTTCCTCAACTGCTCTGTTCATGAACTCTTCAGGTATATCTATTGTTATTATTAGCTGTAACCTGTTCTTACCTACTACTATTTCACTATTATATTTTGCCTCTAAACCGTTAGCTACAAGATATTGGAACCTGTAACCCCAAAACCTCCTTGTTTTCTCAAGCTCATCATAGATAAGTAAAATCATTCCTCTTTTAATATGCTTTTTCAAATCATCAAGCCTTTGCTTCGCCCATTCTTCAACCCATTTGCTTCTATCCGTTGACATGGTGTTTTCTCTCCAATCAATTACTTATTAGAGAACATTTAAATATAGATTACTTTCTTACTATGTTCATGGTGATATAGGTGCCTCTGTACAAGTCAGGAGTAGATATGTTTAAGAAGTATCAGAAAAAGTTCAACCCTACAGTGATTGGTACTAGGTTCACTGACATTCAGGATCTAGCGTTTGAGAGAGCCCAGTCTGGGCTCAACATGGTAGGGACTGTTAGGGATCTCATAAGACCTATCTTAGATGGCTATGGTATTACTGGTGGTCAAAGAGCAACATATTTAGCTTTTGGTACAGCACTTCTAAGGCATGTAATAAGGAATAAGGGAGAGTCAGCTAAGAAGGTCGCTAGCGGTCTAAAGAGCTACTATGTTACAGCGTATGGCTTAGATCCATCAATATGTGATGAGATAATTCAAGTAGTTTGCGGATGGGCAATACCCTACTAAAGTAGTTTAAAAACATAAATAACGATTTAGAACTATTTTTTTCATTTTACTCTATCTTTGTAGAAAAAACTTATCAAACCATTCTACATTATTTTCTATGGGGGGGAAAGTGGAGACCATAGGTATTTTCACAAGTAAAGCAGTAAGCTTAAGAAATGTAGGTAGGGATATAGCGTTTGTTGCTCAAAGCAAGGGAATGGTTCCAAGACTTTTCAGCTACATTATTCCTCCTTTCGAGGTTCCAGAGCTATGTAGGAAAGCAATATACATTATGACCTATAGTCCAGTATGGTGTACTCACTGGGTTTTAAACGCATATGACGTATATAGGCATGGTAAGGGAATACCTGTTCTCTTCTACGGAACAGTTGAAGGTAAAATTAAAAGGCATCTTATAAGAAAATGGATGATGGATGCTGTACCCTATGTAGCTAACTCAAAATACACATATGAAAAACTAGTTGAAGCTGGCTTAAGAGTAATAGACATTGTTTATCATGGAGTAAACTTTCAAGAAATAGCTGAAGCTAGAAAGCTCAAACAGTCAGCAAGAAACTATATTGTTAGGAGAACAGGTGAAGGAATAATTTACGGAGCAGTTCTAAGCGGGCATCCACGTAAAGCCCATGAGCAACTCTTAGAAGCATTTAAGAAGGCTAGGGAAGAGGCTAAAGACATTAAACTGTACATTATAAGTAAGAAACCAATAACACCTACTGAAGGCGTGTTTTTAGACACCAAATTTGGAGAATACAGTAGAACAGAGCTACTAGCTATTATTTGTGCTTTCGACTACCTGATAATACCATCATACTGCGAGGGCTTTGGGCTACCATTGATTGAAGCTAATGCTTTAGGAGTTCCAGTTATTCACTGCATGTATCCTCCATTAAGTGAAATAACATGTGATGCTAACATAACGTTCCCATATAAGGACATACAATATGTTGACTTACAGGAAGGAATACTTTATGAATACCACATTTATGACACTAAAGACCTTGCTTCAGCAATTCTTGAAGCAAGACACATTGTCAAAGAGGAAAAAGAAAAATACCTTAAAATTAAAAATAAAGCAGTGGAACATGCTAAAAAATTCAACATAATGAAACACTACTCTAAACTGCTAAAGCTTTTTGATAAGGTTTGAAAACATGATAAGCAACTTTGAGGAAATGGTTAGAAAAACAGTGGAAATGAAGCGTAAATACCATGCTAAAGCACTTTCAGACAGTGCAATGTTTTTAAACTTAGAAGCAACATTTAACACATACGATATTTTCGCATATTACGTGTGGATCCTAACAGACCTCTTCACAAACCTTTCCATAGCTCTATCGGAAATGTTTGGTTTCGATCCTGAAGAATTCGAGCAATTACTTCAAACATATGAAATAGAACTACCTTCAATAGAGGAGCTCCTACAGGGAATAATAATTAAGATAGTTCAAGAACCATTACCAGACATTAAAACATACCTAGACATGATACTTAACAACATTAAAGAGCAGTTTCAAGAAGCATTTAAGGAAAGAGCATTAGCTAAAGGAGTCTATGGTCAATCAATATATGGTCAATCATACTACGATCCAGTGTTAGTAAGAAAGTTCATTACGTCATCTCTTGAAAAACTGTTCTACACTAGAATGAACCATGTTTCATTTAAGGAAGTTATTAAAACGTTTAAGGAGGAATTTAAGGTAAACGAGTATCTTGCAAAATACGTTTTTAACCGTATTAAGCTACATCATTCAGCCCTTCAAAACACGTTTATTTTAGGATATGGTGTTTTAGGTTTAAGTAAGCTATCTCCTAAAGCTAGCGAGGAAACCTATGCTGAAGTGCTTACATTTGATGATGTAATAGTTACTCCTAAGTTTAGACTGTTAGACCATGTTCATCATTCATTTATTCTTGGTTTATCTACGTTAGGGTATTCGTATCTTGGAGAAAAGAAAACAGTTTATATTGAGCCTTCACCTAGAGTATGTAAAATAGTTAACGATATAGCTTACAACACTATTAACCGATATTCTGCTACTGCTTTTGCTACAGCTAACTATGCTAAGGCTGAGGAGAGACTAGTCTACCATAGGAGTGAGAGGGCAAGCCAGTATCAAGCACTCCAAATTTTCAGATATAAGATCGAAGATATTGTAGCTAACCTCCTAGCTGGTGAAGGGTTAACAGTAACTCAGCTTAGACAGTACAAGAATGCTGTAAACCATCTTTTAGCATTGAGAACTAAGAGGCATGGCTGGGGCTATAAAGCATTCAAAGTAATGACTGATGATGAGCTTAAATCATACTGGATAAACTACTGGACAAAACAAGGTTTAAATAGTTCCCTTCTAGAGAAAATATACTCGGTGATAGGAAAGTGGTTGCCGAGTTGGGAGAACCTGAAACAGAGTATAGGAAAAGCACTTCAAGAAAAAAGAAAAAGACTAGCACAGTGGATATAAGAGAACAGCTAAGACAAGAACTAACGGAGAAGCTTTCAGGACTACTAATGACAGCACAGGAGCTAGGTTTCGAGCTAGCAACATTAAACGATCCACAGCTTCTAAACCACCCAGTTGTAATAAAGGCAAGAGAACTTATAATTAAACTTAAAGAACTATATGAACTACAGAAAAAACTAAGGACATAGTTTTTAAACGTAAGTTTATAACTTAGCATTTTTTAAATTTATTACTTGGAGGAAATAATGTCTACTAGGTTAGAGGTTACTCTTCCCCCAATTTCGTTTAGGGTAGATGATGCTAGGGCTGAAATACTTGAAGTTTTAAAGTTCACGTTCCCAGATGGTAAAGTAAGATACCATGTGGTATGTAGGCTTATTTGGAGAGGGATTAAAACTAGGAAGTTCTTTTTAGACGTTAGAAGCATGGATGATTTAAGGAAAAAGCTTGAAATTGAGCTTTCAAAAATAAAACTCCTATATATTTTAAAAGGAGAAAAATATGTTAGAGAGGTAGTTACCTAATGGACTCCCAGCTTTTAATAGAGGTTTCAAAAGAAGATGTTGAATCGTTAGCTGATGCTTTAGCTACAATATTTGTTGAGGAGGTTAGCGTAGAATATGTTGAAATAGAGGAAATAGACTTAGACTCTCTAGCATCTTCACTTGCTGGAATTGTTGATCCTTTCGGTCAGCTTAAAGAATGGTTAGAGGATTTACTGGAGTCTATTGCTTCATGGATTGTTAGCGGTATTGAAGCTGTAATCGACACTGTTAAGTCAGCTTTATCGGATCTAATAAACACAGCTATTTCAGGTATTAATGCTGTAGCATCTAGTCTTTCAGGACTATGGGACTACGTTACATCATGGTTTATGTCTGTTTTAGATGCTATTTCATCACTGGGCTCCTCAATTATTTCATCTATTGATGCTGTTGTTTCAGCAGTTTCTAATGTTGCCTCAACAGTTGTTGAAAGTTTTAACGCTGTTGTATCGGCAATTACTTCAGCTATCGATACTGTTATTAAAACTGTTTTGGACTCCTTATCTGCTCTTGGAGAAACAATAAGTGGAATGCTTAGTGCTATCATAGATGCTGTTTCAACACTAGGCTCCACAGTTGCTGAAGCTATTAGTGGAGCAGTTAGCTCAATTATTGAAGCTATTAGCGGAGTTGTTGACTCCATTGTTTCAGCCATTGGTGGTGTTGTTGACTTTGTTAAAGCTGGTTTTGAAACATTAGCTTCAGCTATTAGCGATATTGTAGCTAAAATTACTTCGGCAATTTCAGATGTTGCTTCAACAATAGTTGAAAGCGTTAGCGGGTTCGCTAAGACATTAGGTGAAATGATTAGCAAAGGTTTTGAATCATTAGCTTCAGGTTTGAAAACTGTTGGCGACCTTGTCTCGAAGCTTTTAACCCCAGAGTTTTGGAGTGAAGCATTTAAACCTGTTGTTGACTTCATTGTTTCAAACATTGTAACACCATTTATTGACACAACTTCTAAGATTTTAGACAATGTAGTTAAAGGACTGGACTTAATTACAGCACGTTTAACTGGGTTCATTAATGCTCTCACCAACTTGCCTACATGGTTTGAGGAGCACCTTGTTAAACCGCTAACAGACTTCTTAAAGCCAATACTTGAACCATTAGCTGAAAGCATTAAAGGCATTACTGAACCGTTAGCAACTCTTGGCGAAACTCTTGGCAATGTTTTCGCTGATCCAGCTAAAATAATTGAGGGGCTTAAAGGAGTAGCTAAAACAGCTTGGAATGTAGTTTACTCTGTAGGTGTTACGGTAGCTAATGCTGTTGTTGGAGCATTTAAAACAATAGTTGATTTTCTGAAAAACGCTGTTAAAGCAGTAGCTAAGATAGGTGCTAAAGTTGGTGAAGCTATTTTTGGTGCTTTAGCTTCTGCTGTTAAGACTATAACTGAACCTATTGTTGCAAGAGCTTCTCCAGCGATTTTTGAGGATATTGCTAAGCCAATTATAGGTATTTACTTTATCTCGTTTGGCTTACTAGATAAGCTTTATGAAGCACTTGTTAAGCTTGATTTAGAGGAACTGTTTAAGACTCCGCTAGCTTGGATGTATAAGCTGTTTAACGCTATGATCCCAGCACTTGTAATAACGCATTTCGCTAGGAGACTTCTAAAGGCTGTTGCTAAAACAGTTCCTAACCCTGAAGTTTCCTTAGAACCTTTAGGTATAGGTTACAAGTTCAAGCTTAGGCTAAGAGATCTCATAGATGAACTAACTAAAATGATTGACAGTGCTATGCCAGATGTTGTAAGGTACATGCTTATAGGGCATATGATTTGGTGGGCTGAACCTACTAGAGCACTAACAAGATATTGGCTGACAAGCGGTTTAACAGTAGAGCTTCCACCAATACAGCTAACATTAGAGACTGTTAGGAGGAGGCTTTTAACAGGTAGAATTGAAGACTTGTACAAGTTCATAGAGAACCAGCTTAGAATGGGAGGTATTTATAGAGGCTTTATTGAGAGAATCTATGGTGTTGACTCTGAAATAATAAAGTTGTTTAAGGAGAAGCTTAAGGAGTCTGCTGATATTTTTGCACCTATACCTCCAGCTAAATATTTGCCTAAAGGTGTTGTTGAAAAAGGCATGATAGTTTTCAAGGACAGGTTTATGACTGACAGACATATTCCAACATCTCTAATGTTCACTATTCCATCTGGTGAAACACTGGCAAGATGGCTTGTTAGAGACATTTTCATAACGCCTTCACACTACGAGGCTGTAGTTACTGCTTTAGGTGTTTTCCCAGATATTGCTAGGCTCCAGTACATGTATAGCTTCATGTACCCGTCTCCTGAGAAAATATGGGAATTCACTATGAGAGGTATTTCAGGATTACTATGGTTTACTCCACCAGAGAAAATAAGGAAAGTGTTTGAGCAAGAAGCTAAATGGCTTAATGCTGGTAAGCCTCTTGCACCTGTTGAGCTTAACTTTAAATATAAAGAGCTTTTCACAGCACTTAACTGGTTCATGAAGTGGAGACAATATGCTAACTTCTCATGGTTTAAGAAGGAAATTGAAAGATACGGTATAGACTTTACTGCTGACTCATGGCTTGTACTAGATGCTACAGCAGATATTCCTACTAAAATAGATGTTAGATGGATGACTAAATGGGCTATTTTCGAGGCAATGTCTGAAAGAGGAATTGCTATTAAAACACCTGTAAAAGACTTCACTAAGTTCCTCGATAATGAAGCTAAAAGTAAAGAAGTAACTATGGACTTAACTCTAATGTGTAGGCTATTGCAAGCAACTGGTCTCCACCCATACTATGTTCCTGTTGTTTCAGTAGCTGAAGCTATAAACGCTTTAGCAGATGAAAGAACACTGCTTAGAACTGGTTTCTTAAACCTATATAAGGAAGGTTTCTTTACATATCCTAATCTCGAGAAGCTTCTTAAAGAATTCGTTATTGCCTCGTTTAAAGTAGCATACTTTGACATGGACAAATACGATTGGGAAGTTAAATGGATAAATATTCCAGTAAGGTTCTTACCAGCGGAACGTAGGCTCTTAGAGCTTAGAGCAGTATTTGACAGAGCATTAGATGTTTTAAGAGACTACATGAGAATGCTTGGACGTGGAGTATCGTATCTAATATTTAAACCTGATGAAGCTATTAACATGCTTAAAAACTATGTTCACAATGTTATGAACAAGTGGTTTACTGAGGAAGTTAAAAACATTACGGGTAGACCTCTCAGCTTAACACTTGATGAGAAATGGGTTAAAGCATACACAGAATACTTTACCCAGCTTAGAGGCATGGAGACTGTTGTTCGTGCAAGATATTATTCAAGATACTTAATATACCATGTTATTAGGAGGTTTGAAAGAGGGTTCTACACTAAAGAGGAAGCAACTAAGCTAATAAGCACAATAGTTGAAAAGCTTAAAGAATCTTCACTATTTAAAGAGCTTATGCTAATGGTTGCTGAATTTACCTCATCAGCATATATTAGGGAGCTACTTGCAGATGCAATAATATCTCAGGTTAAGAGGAGGAAAATAAGCAAAGCTGAAGCGGTTAAGAAGCTAACTGAGCTAGGTTTAAGCGAGGAACTTGCTAAAGCACTTGTTGAAGCTAAAGCTACACCTTACAGTATAAGCTTAACATCTCTTGGAACATTGCTTGAAGTTGTACCTGAAGCATTATCCTACTCCGTTAAATCACTAGCACTGTTTGGTTTTAACACGGAGGAACATAAGTACTGGTTAAAGTATATTCTCAGAAAACCATTCAAAGATGAACTAACATTGATAAGGACAAGGATTTACAGAGCTATTAGCGAAGGCATATCTATTGAGGAGCTTGTTAAAACACTTAAGCAATATGCAATATTCTTCAAGATAGAGGATACCAAAGTTAAAGTTGAATATGGTGAAGTTGCTAAGAAGCTCGTAGAATTCTACAATAGAAACAAAAACGTATTTGAAGCATACGCTATTTCGCCTGAAGAATGGGTTATGTACAATTTAATTGCTGAGCTTGAAGCTAAAGAAGAGGGAGCAAGAGAATACATTCCTACGCCATCACAGCTAGCTACTGTTTCAGAATATGTTCCTGAAGCTAGAAAGTTTACATCTGAAGTTCTTGTTAAAAGAAGGGTTCCTAGAAGATACTGGAGTATGTGGATGAAATACATTGACATTAAGCCTTTAGCTGATGAAATAGATAAGCTATTCAGCAGAGTAGAGAGATTATACACTTACTTCTACGTTAAACCCGAAGATTTTGAGAAAGTGCTTGAGTCTATTAGAGTATTTGGGTTTGAAACAAGAGAAATAGAGATTATGAAGTGGAGTGCTGATTTTGAAAGAATATACAGGGCATTTGACAATGTTATAGGTACTCCTAAAGAACTAGTAACTATGGCTGAATACTCACCTACAGCTAGAAGGTTTGCTTTAGGACAAGTCTACAAGATGATAGATGCGTTACCAGTAGATCAAGACACTAAGACAGTGCTTAAAGCAATGTGGGAAGAATACATTAGGATAAAGCCAGTTTCAGGTGAAGTAAGCAGATACATTACAGAGCTAATATCTGACTACGCTAATGGTGTAATAGATAGAGCTACTCTTGAAAGCGAGCTAAACGAGCTTAAAGCATGGGGGCTTGACGATATGGAAATAGAGTTCCTACTTAAACTAGCTGAGAAGAGGAAAGCAAGATACGCTATAAGAAGGCAAATGGGAATCCCATATTATGGTTACTAAGGTGGGATCATGGGGGAAACATTAGACAAATTCATTAAAGAATTCTCTGAAAAGAAAAAGAAAATAGTGTTTAGTGCTAAAGACATAATTCCACAACAGGAGCTTCAGAAACTACTACAGGAAATCAAGACTAGAAAGACAAAACTTTAAATTTTTTCTTAAACAACATTTCTACTAGGGGAATTACGTAATGAGCAAGGATCCTTTCGAGGAAATAAGGAAGAAAATAAATGAGGAATATGAAAAGTTCAGCAAAAAACTGGAGGAAATAAGGAAAAACGCTTTAGAAACACTGGAGAAACTTAGGAAGACAAGTTAGAGGAAAAAGTAGATGTCTTGGCTTGGACTTAGACATAAGGGTGTTGAAGTATTATACCCTGAAGAGTGGAATAAAGTAGTTGATGGTTTAGACATTTTAAAATCATATACTGATGCCTCTGTTAGGAAAAGAGACTTAACTTATTTAGACTCAGACATAATACCTAAAGAAGATAATGTTTACGTTCTAGGTGATCCTTTAAGAGCTTGGAAGGAAATACAGGCTCACTACGGTTACTTTAAAGACAATGCCTATGTGCAAGGTAAACCAGTTCTTAAAGATGGAGATCCAGTTATAACTAAGGAGTTCATAGATAAAGCAAAGTCAGATGTTGAGAAAATCTACAGCTTAGTTTCAGATGTTAAACGTGAAGTTGAGATAATATATGATTTGGTTTCTCCACCAGTAGACCTAGATAGTTGGAGAGTAAATGTAGGTACATCACCTATACCGCTATCTGATGTTGACATGGTTGTTAAAAAGATCCACGTTAAAGTACCTACATGGGCTCTCTACCTTGTCTATATCGGTAGCTCTTCTAAACAGGACTTCATACTTGAGAAAGGAGATAAAGAAGTATTAGACATACCTAACCCCAAGAAAGTATATGTTAGAAGCTTAGGAAACGTAACCATCTTTGTAATGGTTGAAAAATAAAATAATAAGAAATGTTATAGTATTACTCGGTCATTGCATATCTAAGACACTTATAGACTAGTGTAACGAGGTTTTCCAGAGTAATTACATCACCAAAGTCTATTCCGAATAGTTCATGTTTCACTCTCTTTAACTCCTTAATTTCATTATTGAGCTTAATAGCTTCTTTCAAGGGGTTCTCTATTAAAGTCCATTTTGACTTTACAACTTCACCTATTCTACTTTTTAATCTTTCTAGCCTAGCTATGTCCTCAGCTACGTTTTCATCCTCTTCATCCTCTTCCTCAGTAAAGCTCTCGATGTGCTTTTCTATGTACCCTTCCAACTGTTTTATGAAGTCTTCTAGGTTAGGAGTTTTATGTGAGCCTATGTATGAACGTATCGCTGATGCAAAGGATATAGGCTCAGCCTCCAAATTAAGCTCTCTTACTATCTCACTAATCTTCCCTCTAAGCTCCTCATCTTTCCTCTCGATCTCCTCTCCAAGCTTATTATATCTCTCTAAAGCCTTTAGGATACCTTCAGGGTTCAGCTTCACCATGAACTTTCCCCCATAGGAACTGTGGAAAAACTTGAATAAAAGATTTACGTATTATTCTCTGGTGAAGAGTGGTGTCAGGTGTGTGGTATTAGTTTACCCTATGTGGCATAAGGTTAGCTTCACAATTATAGCTGAGAAACATATTGAATATTTATCTAAGAAAATTAAAATCGAAAAAATTGATGAGCTAGCTTTCCCCCATATTTACCCTTACTGTAAACCTTTAGTTTTGCTTCACCCTGTCTTTTACTGTATGACAAGATACTCTGGTAGTATTGCTAAGAAAATCCATAAGTATAGAGGTATTATTGGTTTTGAAGTTGCTGACTCAGATAGGGTTAGTAATTTAGCTGTTTCAATATCCCATTATCTTACTGCTCTTATCTTACCAAGTAACTTCAGCAAGAAAGCATACGTTAGAAGTGGTGTAAGAGTTCCAATACATGTTGTTCCTCACGGGCTTGATGATTACTGGTATACTGCTCCTAAAACTTTGAAAAAATCGTTTCCTGATTTACTGAACTTAAAGCTTAAAAAGAAGCTAAAATACCTTCTTTTCTTCTGCTGGCATAGTGAATATAGGAAGGGAGCAGACCTAGTAATTGCTTTCTACAGTAAGTTAAAGAAGGAAAGAAAAGACGTAGTATTAATTGTTAAAACATTGACTCCTAACGGGATAATTCAGTCAACAGTTAAGAATCTTGGAGGAATAATTGTTAGCGGTTGGCTAAGTGAAGAGCAGAAAATGGAGCTTTACGATTTATCAGACCTCTATCTTCTATTCTCACGTGGTGGAGGATTTGAACTAAACGGTCTTGAAGCTTTAGCTAGAAACGTTCCAGTTATTGCTGGTAGGGGAGGTAGCTGGGATGACTACATGCCTGACTGGGGACTAGTCTCCAGTCATTCATGCCCCTATGTTCTGAAAGACAACCCTATTCACATAGGTAAAGGAGTGGAAATAGATGTTGACAAAGCAGTGGACAGAGCATTGGAAATCCTTGATAACTATGATGAATATGTTGAGAAAACAAAGCAGTTTAAAGAAAAGTTCCTTAGAAAACATTTTACATGGCAAAACGTAGCAGACAAAATATTAGAAATAATACATAAATACTACTAACATATTTACTAACATATTGGAGATAAGTATGGAGAATCTCGAATTATATATCTCACTCATACTAAACATAGTATTAGCAATAATAGCGTATATTCTAAAGAAGAAAAGCACAACACTAGCTTTAAAACTAAACCATGTAGTAACGCTTGTAAGCGATTTCATAACAGCATATCAGGACAAGGTAATAACTCCAGAGGAAGCAAAGAAACTAATGGAAGACATGGAGAAAATAGTTAAAGATCCTTAAAGGTGTCTTAAAATGGAAGCTGAAACGTTAGCTATAGTTGTCAGCATTGTTGTAGCTGTTATTGGCTTAAACGGTTTTATTCTTAAAGTTCTTTTCTCACATGAGGAAAGGCTTACGAGAATAGAGGGTAAAATAGACTTAATAATAAGGTTTTTAAACAAGGAAAACAAAAGCTAATCGTTAGCCTTCATATATTTTCCGTATTACTTCAGGTAAAAGTATTACACCTTTTCTTTGAAGGTTTCTAACTAAAGCTCTGATGAACCTTAGTCTGTTGTATGGGCTTTCATTCCTTATTATCCAGTTGTAAAGCACTCTTTCGGGATTATACCATCTACCCATAAGAAGCATTTCTAACTCTTTAATATCCTTAATTACCTTAACCATCTAATCTTCCTCTATCAGTTCAAACCACTTATCTTCACTATTAATTCTCTCTGGAAGCGTACATATAAATTCATAGTGAGACATTCCCCACCACCAAGTATATGGTAAACCATGAAACCATGCTTTACCATCAGCTAGGTTTCTCAAGGTCTTATTTATCCAATGTAACGTTACAGCTTTACGGTAGTTTCTAAGGTCATGGTTTTTAGGAACATATAGATAATGATTATCTCCAATAAACAACCTATAGTAGTCTCCAAGTATTTCCCTTATTTTTTCTCTTGTTCCTTCAAGAGCTTGAACTGTTTTGTATTCATGGGCTTTCTCATGGTGTTCTATGAGGAAAACAGGTTTACATTCTTCAATAAGCTTTTTAGCTCCTCTAACAACATTTAGCTCCCATCCTTCAACATCAATTTTAACAACATCAGCTTTCTTAACTAAGTTATCAAGTCTAGCTACTTTAACCTTAACTTCAGCTTTTCCCCCATATTTTCCAAAAAATGAGCTACTACCTCCTCTAATGTAAAGGGTTCTTTCCTCCTCTATGTCTCCGCAAGCAACATTTAGTATTTCAACATTGCTTACATTGTTTAGTTCAATGTTTTTCTTTAAAACCTCTACAGCTTCAGGGTTAGGTTCTATAGCTATAACTTTACCATAGTATTTAGCCATTCTTACAGCATATTTTCCAACATGGGCTCCTACATCTACGAAAACCTTATCTTTGCTTCCAAGCTCCTTTAAAACCTCTATTCCAGTGAATTCGCTTTTACTTAATGGTAATCTATGGTCTGGCTTTTCAACATACCATTTAAAACCATCATAGCTTTCCACAATGCTCGTTTAAAATCACCTATTTAATAATTATTTCACAGTAAGGTATAAGCCTTAGTTCCCATTCTTTTCTTCCACATGGATGTGAGAAAACAGGTTTATCTTCTGGTCTTAAAGGCTTACCTAATCCGTCTCCATGATCTGAAGTTATTACAATCTTACCTCTAATATATTGTAGTAGTCTTTTAACTTCTTTTAAAGCAAGTTTTAAATTGTCTTCATATGCTTTCCAAAGAAACCCCTCTTTAAAGGCTTGCTTATACATCTGCACTTGCCTCCACATTGGAGGCATTCTTCCCCATCTTTTATCTTCAAAAATAGCTACATTAAGCTTGGTTTCCCCAATGAATGGATGATGAGGTTGTAAGAACCATAAAATTCTCTTTTTATATTTAACTATTTTATCGTAGTTTCTTAAAACATAGTCAACCATCATGTTTGGAGGAGTAGTCATTAACTTATCATCCCATCCAGCATCAACAACTTCATCAAATTTTCTCTTCCATGAAAATAGGAATGGATGACCTGTTATAACAATGCTGTTAGGTATTTTAGGCATTAATCTTAAAACACCAATAGTGCATGAGTCAAGGCTTAGAACTGGTTTTGTTTTCCCTATTTTCCAGTTTTTAACGAAAAAATCATATCTGCAAGCATCAAGTATTATTAGCCAGTCCCAGTCTCCAAGATAGTTAACCATGCTTATAGACGTCTATTACCACCTACTATGTTACTCTATTAGGTCAGAGTATTTTCTAACTAAATCAGCTATTTCTAGCATACCAGCTTTCTGAGCTCCCTCCTCATTACTGGTTAAGTCTAGGAGCCCTCCTAATAGTTTGCATAGGAAAACATATTCTCTATCCTCTATTAGCTTTAGGACAAATAGTCTATCTAAAGCATCTCCAACATGAAGTAAATAATGCCTATCCATTCTTATAACAGTAATAACTGCTCCAACAATATCTTCTAACCTTACTTTCTTCTTTCTTCTAATGTCTCCATAAGTGTCTAAGCTTTTCCCAATTAGCCATCTGATTCTTGCTGTAAAAATCTTTTTTAGGAATGGGTTTTCACTGTCTGCTCCCCTAATTGCTGAAGCTATGTAGTATAGTTTTCCATCTGTAACTATTTTTTTCAAAATAATTTTCCTTAGCCAGTCAAGCATCTTTCTCACCATATGTGTTTTTTTGCCTCATATGCTTTCTCAATAATGTAGCATGTTAAAACTATTATCGTAAGCACTATTGACATGTAAAATACTGTGAAAACGTAGTTTGTTATGTTCCTTACATTGACGTTTGGAAACATTACTGTATAGTATACTACTCCCGAGAAAACAAATATGAATATTAGTATTATTGCGAAAAAACCGACTGCCTCATAGAACATTACTCTTCAACCTTAAATCCTCTTTTCTCCAAGTACTCTTTAACTGCTCTTCTAATAATTGAAGATATTGATGTAAGTTCCTCTTCACTTATTTTTGCTAGAGCCTCCCACATCCAAGCTGGTAACCTTATTGTTCTAGCTTTCATAGGCATTTTATTCACCAAATATGTATTCTAAACGGTTACACTTATAAACGTTTCCACTCATATATATCATACTGGGGGTTGTTCTAATTGCCTACAGGTGAAACAAAAAAAGATATTGCTTATGAGATAATAGAGTTTCTCGTTAAAAAACTAGGGCATAAAAGATTCGACTATAACGATTTAGCGTATGCTTGGAAGCGTTACAAGAAACCTATTAAATTCACAACACTAGCAAGGTATGTTAGGAAATTTGCTGAAATGGGTATCCTAAGAAGGATAGGGAGAAATGAGTTTGAATGGGTAGGGGACTAACATGCTTATTGAGCTTCACACTATAGAGGATAGGAAGAAAGCATTTAAAACATTATGGGATAAGATACTGAAAGATCTGCTTAAAGGGAGAATACCAACATACCATGTTCTGCATTTTGAAAAACATGGTTCTGTAGATAACCACTACATGACTCCTATAAGCTTAGAACCAGTAAACAAGGAAGGGGATAGAATGGTTTGGATAAATGATTTTGAGTTTTTCTTAAGGCTGTTTCTAAGGCTTAAAAGGGTTACTGCTGTAGAATATGATGAGAAAAGACCAGCAGTCATTTTCTACTATGAGGAGTGGTTGAAATGATTATTTACAGATGTAGGAACTGTGGTTATGTTTTGCATGTTTTCAGCAAGACTAGAGTTGATTATCTTGGGCCTCCACCACCTTCTACAGTAATTTATTGGTATGGTGGAATATGTCCAAGATGTGGATCTGAGCTTAAACCACCAAAACCTGAGGATATTAAAATATCAATTTCAAAGAGGATTCAGTATCCATACATTAAGGAGAGGCCTTCATGCAGGGAGAGGATCTTAGCAATACTTAACGCTAATCCTGACAAATGGTTTTCAGTAAAGGAGCTAATATACATGACAGGATGCAAGAAGAAAACAGTATATATGGTTTTAAACGATTTAGCAAAGAAAGGCATTATTAAAAGAAATCAAAAAACATGCATATATCAGGTAAAGATAGCATCTAAAAAATCAAGAGTGGAAATAATCCATAAAATAAAAGAGTAGTTATTTTTTTACCTTAATACTTAAACTCTCCCATATTATTTTTGCTTTTTCAGGTACTATTTTCAGGACTGTTACAAATATTTCTCTCTTATTCCAAGCAACCCTAATAATGTCCATGTCTGCTTGAATTATTGCGTATCTTTTCTTAACCTTAACTAACCTAATGTTCCTATAGCCTAGTTCTCTAAGGGTTTTAATTGTTTCCCATAGGACTTTATCCATTGCTACATCATTTTTGCTCTTGAGGGTAAAATACTTTTAAATTTTACCGCTAAATAATACTACATAGGTAGTGTTAATGTCATACAAGTATGTTGTAGGTGTTAAGTTAAGGCTTGTTTCATTTGGAGATACAGTATTACCAGAAGATAACAATAGTAGGGTTGAGGCTTTAAAGAGGCTTAAGGACAGGTTAAAGTTTAGAACTGGTGAAATACCTTCAGAAATTGAATCATTTATAGAAAGTTTAAGAAAAGTATCAAATGGGGACTACGTTTATGCTTCAGACATATTAGATGCTAAGAAAGCAGTACTTGACCTAATAGAGTATGCTAGAAGTAAGGGTTTCAAAGGAATTTACCTTGATTTAGCTGAAATGTATGCTAACATGGTTGAAGACGTTAAGTCTGGAGACATCATAGAGCCTTATCATCACAACTACTTAGTTTATGCAATGGAAAACCTAGATTTAGCAACTAAACCTATTCCACCAGTTGAACTTTTAGAAACAGCTAAACTAAAAGATAAAATAATTATAGTTAGGTCTAAGTCATTACTTGAGACACCTGTTTTAACAGATGAAATAGAAGTGCTACCGTATCTCTCGGAAATATCAGGTCTAAACCCATATGATCCATTATGGACACCACCTGAAGGCTGGGATAAAATAGTTAGGTTTAAAGAGTGGAGTGAAGCTGAGGAGTTTTTCGTATGTCCACTTGATCCAGACAGAGTTACCCTATATAATGCCTATGTTTCTAATGATCAGCTTGGTTTTGATCCTCCATCTGGAGATAGTGGTACTGCTGACAGGTGCTGTGCTGAATGGATTAAAAGGATTGCAGTATGCATGAAATACAAAGCTATTGAAAATGAGAGTACATATGGCTGGACTATTTTTGAACTCAAGAGTGCTAATGGTGAACGAAGATTAAGAATAACACTTGCTTTAAAGGCTGGCTCCTTAACTAGAATTGAAATAATATATTGGGAGAATACAACAGGTTATTTATGTACTAGATTTACTAACCCTGAAGACTGGATGGTTGTTATGATTGATTTTGACGGCATTGTTAGGGTATGGGATAAGAACAAAAATTTAATAGCGGAATGCTACCCTAGTAAATACTCTACAACAGAATTAGCTGACGAAATACACTTTGAGGAGCATAATGAGCCAACAATAGACACAACATCAGAGCCAATAATAGATGACCTGTATATTGACTGGATAGCTATTAGATTTGGAAGCTAACTTGGTTTGGTTAGGGTTGTTTGTTCTCGTGTTTTTCCTTTTGAGAAGAGGGTTTGTTTGACTGGGAAGGGTAGGAGGGTTTTGCGTAAAATTGTTTTGCTCCTATGTGATCTTGAGTTCCCCTAGTCTCTGCTCATATGTGTTGCTTGAACAATTCAAGTTACCCCTCTAGGGAATAAGCTACCGCATCTATGTGGTGTTGGATGTGGCTTTAAAACATAGGGTTCTTAAACTGTTGGAGTCTGGTCCTAAACATGTTCGTGAAATATGCTGTTTACTGAACGGTAAGGAATACTTTTTCTGCATGAATGTTGACGGTAAGGGTGGGAGATGCAAGTACTGGTTTAGAAGACCTAAGCATGAGAAGCAGAGGATAAGGCTTGTAAAGCCCCCGTGCAGGCATAATCCACTATACCTTTACCGCATTCTTAGGGAGCTTGAAAGAGAAGGTTTGGTCCTAAGAAGAGTGGTGTACCGTAGTGATCCATTTTCAAAATGGGGTAAAGACAGGTTCGTAATGGTGTCGTTAAGGTCTAAAACATAAGCATAATTATTAGAAACAGCTTACCGCATATGGGTGGAGACTAGTCTCCCCCACCATCATCTCTCTCTTCGCTCCTCCGCTCTTCTTTCCCCACGCTTCATGCCCGCATGTCCGCATGCACTCCTACAGCATAGATCCCGTATGTTGAACCGCATCCTACCGCATCCACTATACCGCATGTTATTTACCGCATGTTTTCTTCACCTTAACCGTGAATTCGGCTCCCGCCTAAACCCTCCGTCGACGGTCGCCGAGAAGAGGGTAAATAATAAATAAATATTTTAATAATGTATTTACCCCTTCGACAGTTGTCTTGAAGGCTTTTAGGCAGGTGCATGAAGGGGGGGTTTAAAAACCTATCGGTTCATTCTCATGAGTGGAAAGGTTTAAATACCCTAAGTGTACATAGGTGTTAACAGGTGAAAACGAAATGCAAAAACAAATCCTAAAGCAAGTCCTTAAGGAAAAACCTGAGATCAAGGTCGATGTTAAGAAAGTCTATGTTGAAAGAGAGTTTGAAGTAGCTAATGAGAGGGCGGACTAAAATGGTTAAGGAGTTCAATAATCTATCTAATCTTTTTTCCTATCTTCAGTCTAAGGACATAAACGAAAACATTCTAGTAGCTTTAAGGTACCTGTTAGCTAAGCACTTCTATGGTAAATCAGTGATTAACGGTAAAATGGTTTCTCAAATATTCGACAATATTGGTTTTGCTAAATGCTTTATGAAACTAAGAACCTCTAACCTAAACGCAGTGTGGGTTAGTAGGAACTACTTGGTTTTAAAGTTTAGATTTGAAAGAAAAAGCTGGTATTCCAGTGGATCTAACTATCACTACTATACTGTAGGGGTTAATAGTGAAACAAGTAAGTTATGGATTGAGAAAACAGGTTTAGATATTACAGACTATGAAACAGAATATACTGAACCAATAGCTTTAAGCATTAACGGTAAAAACTTAGATCTAATTTTAACAGTAGACAAGGATATTCAAAGGTACTGTCTACACTACTTTTACGATTTAGACTTAGACGGTCTAGGAAACTACTTTTTAACTCAAGGAAATATCGTTAGAGTACAGGGAGACATTCTTATGAGTATTAACAGGGTAGGGGATAGAGCAGTATATGGTTACTTATCTGAGTTAGAAAGAGCTATAGCAGAAAGGTTAAGGGAGATTTTGCTTAATAGGGTTTCTAGGAAAATAGTTGATATTCTACAGTCCTATGGTTTAAACGTTATAAATGAAAGAACACGTATCTTAGTACCTTGTATTAGAGCTAACGAATCTAAGAAAGGTATTTGGAAAAGGATCTACACTGTAGCTAAGCTAGTTTACGATAAGCTAGACTTAGAAAAAGAGCTTAAGGAACTTCATTTACATAGTTTTTCACATAGACTAGCTTTTGAAACTAAAAGAGGCTATTGGAGGGTTAGGAAAGTTTTAGCAATCACGTATAGGTGGATTAACTACGATATTATAGAAATTACTTTCGACTATGCTGGTACTAGAGCTTTTGGTGTTGAAAGTTACGATAGTGTTGAAATCCGTATTAATGTTGATCGTGTTTGTTGTTTCGAGAAATCTGCAAGTATTGTTAGAAAACTTAGGAAAGAATGGGCTCTAGGATATGTTGAAACAAAGATTAGGGTAGGTAGACATTTAATTAAAGCATATGCTAGACCTTTGGCTTTAAACTTTGAGTTAGAGCTTTTCGGCGATAAGCATTTCATAAGAGTAGATGGTTTACCTTTAGTGGTTTACGATAAAATAGAGTTCATACATCCAGAACATTTGAAGAAAACACTGACAATACCTGTGCCTATGGAAGTAGCTTTTACAACTATTCCAGAGGATCGAGGATTTCATGAGAGAGTTAACAAGTACATTATGGACTACTTAGTTGAAAAATACGGTAAAGACTTTGATTTAGAAGAGGAAGATGATGAGGAGAGTGAGATCTAAATGAGTTACGGTAATGGTTTACTACGATTATTCTACATTTTTTACTTCCTACTATTGCTACTTATGGTGGTTGCTTTAATAGTGTGGTTTGTAGCTAAAGCAATAGAGATTTGCAAGGACTTAGCTAAGCTAATTAAGTCAAAATTAGTCTGCATAGTCGAAAAGTTTAAATACTTCCTTATGCATATTTTTAGTCAGGTGGGGCGAAAAAAATGACTACATACATATATGTGAAAAATGGACAGGTTAAAACAACTAACAGGATTACTAGAGAAGTTGAGAAAGCAAGTGAAGTAATAGCAGTTTCTAACAAAATGCAGAGGATAAGATTAATATTAAGAAGAAAAGGTCAAGAATATGTTTTCGACTACGAGAAAGCTAGAGAATTCACGGGCTGGGATTTCAGTACTTGGTTCAAAGATGCAATAGCGAGAATAACAACACTAATAAGCGATGTAAAGCTTGTTGATAAGCTTATTGAAATGTACAGGGAACAATAACCAAACCCAAATTATTTTTTCCTTTTCCTTTTCTCCTTTAGGGGAAAAGTTTAAATACCCCCAGTCCCATAAAGTTAACACAGGTGTAAACAAGTGAACGAAACTAAGGAGAAAGAGAAAATAAGAGTTAAAGCAATCCTCTATGTTATGGAAGAATTTGGTCTTAAGCCAGCCGACATTTTGCTAACAGTGGTTAGAAAGAATGGTGATAAAGGAGACTATCTTGTTAAAATATACACTAAGTATCAGCCAATACTAATAGAAGTATGGTTGAAAGAGGGTAAAGTAGTAGACTCCTACATTTACGACAACTTCTAAAGAGTTGATCTAAACTTTTTTTCTAACCCCTATTTCCCCTTTTCCCCACGTATTCTTTTGTAACCGTTTGTAACTGTGTCAAAATCATGAATTCTACATGGGAAAACTGTGTCAAATACATGGGAGCCCTATCATAGAAGGGTACTTGAAAGTGTAAAAATCATAATCAAACCTAGTACTTATATATAATATATAGTAATTACTAGTATACTTCTAATACTATGCAAGACTCCCGCTTAACCAATTCACCTGCCATTTAACCATACATCTGCCAAACCATTCAAATATTCTTCTAACTAATTCACCTGCCATTAACCTGTCAAACTCCTCTTTCTCTCAGCATACACCTGCCTAACCAATCCACCTGTCAAAAAACCTTCTAACCTATCTAAAACAGCATAAACCACAAAAACAAAAGATCAAGAAAACAAAACAACTGAGACTAGTCTCCACCACACCATCCACCTGCCAATAGCCCCCCGCATACCTATTAAAATACACTGTAAAACCAGCATCATTCCCCTCTAGAAAACAAAAACCCCAAACAAAACAAAACCCCTCTAAACAATCAAACCCCACTACAGCATCTAAAACAAAAATCCCCTCTAAGAGAAAAATAAAATATAAAATAAAATATCTAAAAATATAACATATAATATAATATAATATATATAATATAATATATATCAATTGATATATATTATATTATATATATTATATTATATTATAT
>Ga0190313_1000222_pt1 | contig 36280 bp, 35 predicted proteins | sample 4870071011_MG_FD_169989 | JGI IMG/M metagenome (GOLD analysis project Ga0190313, IMG submission 169989) | Hydrothermal vent sediment bacterial communities from Southern Trench, Guaymas Basin, Mexico - 4870-07-10-11_MG | ecosystem: Environmental > Aquatic > Marine > Hydrothermal vents > Sediment ... | reverse complement strand
TTAGACGACAGGAATCGGGCCACCAGTTCACAGGTCTGGCAAAGCTGTGCTTTTTCTTTATACCGTTCCATTCATATATTCCGTTAAATTTTATCATATAGCCTACATTTCGTACCTAAAACCGTGTATTTTTTGAATTAGACATGCTACATGCTGTGCTGTGTACAGCATAGGCCACAATATAGGGAAAGGTAAATTATCAGCACTTTTTCAGAAGAAAGATACGATAATTAACTTACGCAAAATGTAGACAATAGCTTACCCATATACCACAACATGTTGTGTTATTTAAGTGCGGAATGTAAGATATAGATTGTCACATAAATAATTTCACAGGGTTATCTTATAATACGCCTTCCTCTCTTTGTCCCTGAGGCAAATTTTAAAACCGGGTAATTATCTGACCACCTGTGAGGTATAATAAAATTTAAAAACCTCTGAAATTTGCTCCGCTCAAAGAGCCAGAGTTTCTCTAATTTTATTATAGCTCATAGATGGCTGGAATTAAAGACGGCCCTATTTTTCTTTAAAGCCCCTTAAAGTTTTCTATATCGTTTGGTAAGCTCCTCACTATGGGCAGAAGCTTCCCTGTCAAGCTCTTTCACCTGTTCGTCGGAATAGGAGAGTATATCTTTTAATATCTCCTGGGAATGTTGTCCCAGCGTGGGTGAAGGCTCATGATCACCCTGTATCTTGTCCCCCATGCAAATGGGATTCCCTATGGCCCGTACAGGCCCGCATACAGGATGCTCCATATTGACAACGATTTTATTATGTATTACCTGGGAATCTTTTATAACTTTATCCAACGTGTTCACCGGAGCAACCGCAAGATCCTCTTTTTCCATAAGTTTCAGCCAGTGGGCGGTATCTTCTTTACGCAGCGCCTTCTCTATGATTCCCTCGATCTCATTTCTGTTTTTAATCCTTTTTTCTGATGTGTTAAACCTGGGGTCATCAACAAGGGATTCCATACCTATAATTTTTGTTATATAAGGCCAGACCGCACCAAGCATAATATAACCATCTTTTGTTTGAAATGATCCTGCAAAGGGTAGTATGGGATGTCGATATCCCTGGGGTCCTGGCGCCTTACCGGAAAGGAAGTAATTCTGGAAATGATTCGACATCAAGAACATCGTTGAGTTAAGTAGGTTAATTTTTATTTCACAGCCCTCATCTTTTTTTTCACGGTCATACAGAGCTGTTATAATGCCGGTTGCCGCAAACATTCCGGCTGAAATATCTGCCACAGGAATACCGGGTCTCATGGGAGGACCGCCGCTCTCTCCGCAAAGACTTATTGCACCGGCCAGCCCCTGGGCAACATCATCCATGGATATCCGGTCTTTATAGGGTCCGGTGGGGCCAAAGCCTGTAATGGAACAGTATATTATTTTGGGATTTGTTTTTTTAATATTTTCATAATCAATACCGAGTTTTTCCATTGTCCCGGCCCTGAAATTATTTAATATAACATCAGATATCCGTGCCAGGTCGAAGAGGGCCTTTTTTCCAGAACCGGTGGCAAGATCAAGGGTGATACTTTTTTTATTTCTGTTTAAAGCCAGGGTATAATAACCTTCACCTTTGATTTTGGGGGGAAGGGCTCTTATTAAATCACCTCTGCCTGGAGATTCAATCTTAATTATTTCTGCTCCCATATCTCCGAGCATTTGTGTTCCAAAGGGTCCGGCGTGAGCCTGGGAGAGATCTAATACACGGATACCGCTAAGTGGTCCTTTTATTGCCATTTTTGCTCCTCCTTGTATAACAAATCTGATTAGTATAATTATAGAGCGTCATTACAACCCGCACATAAAAGATAAATATTATAAATAGCAATCTTGAACTGTAGATTATATTAAGTCCCTAAGGATCGGAGATTAAATAAATTGGACAAAGATTATGAAAAATTTTGGTTCATCTGCAAGGCGCATTAAAGGTTGAATACTCGAAATATTCGGCCTTTAATGCAACACAGCAGATGGGCCAAAAGACAAATAATATTGTTCAAGTTATTTAATTTGCGATCCTAATAACTCAATTACCCTTTTCATATCCCCGGGTAAAGGAGCTTTAAAAAAAGATACTTTATTTGATACAGGGTGGCTAAAACTCAATTTCCAGGCATGGAGCATCTGTCTTTTTATAGAGATGATTCCAGCTGCCGTATTTTGATCATGAATAAAATTTTTGTACGCTTTTGCACTGCAGTAAACAGGGTCCCCAATAACAGGGTGACCAATTGCGGCACAATGGACTCTTATCTGATGGGTCCTCCCTGTATCCAGGGTGACCTCGAGCAGTGCTGCTCCCTGGTACTGCTTTAATACTCTCCAGAATGTTCTTGCATAACGGCCATTCCTGCTTTTTACAGACATTTTCTTTCTATCAACAGGATGGCGACCCAGGGGAAGTTCAATAACCCCCTTTGACGATTTAAGGTTACCATAGACAAGGGCAAGATATTTTTTTTTTACTTTTCGGTCTTTAAATTGATTTGCAAGGTTATTATGGGAAGCATTGTTCTTGGCAACAACTAATACCCCCGATGTATTTTTATCGAGGCGGTGAACTATTCCAGGTCTTATATTATCCTTATTACAGACCAGCTCAGGGTAATAATAAAGGAGTCCGTTTACCAGAGTTCCTGAATAATTACCAGGCGCAGGGTGAACAACCAGGCCGGCAGGTTTATTTAAGACCAGAATTTCATTATCTTCATATAAAGAATCGATGGATATTGGCTCCGGATCAAAAACCAGGCGCACAGGGGGGGGGATAGCACCAGATATAAGATCTCCAGCAGCCACTTTATAACAAGGTTTTTTAACTATTCCATCAACCAGGACGTGACCATTACGCACTATCTTTGCGAGAAATGTACGAGAATTTTTATTATAAGCAGAAATCAGAGCATCCAGACGCATACCGGAATCAGCAGCGCAGACTCGGATGGTAAAAGATTCAATTTCGCCCATATTCAAATCTCGTTAATTTGTAGCTATAGATCGTCAGAGAATAACCCTTTTTAAAATTCGGCACAAGGTCGGAGAAAGGCGTATTGTAATAATACGCAGGCGACCGATAAGGGCGTGAAATTATTTATGTGACGATCTATATAAGGTTTAACCGCTGAAAAAGGATTCTATCTTGGATAAAATAACTTCCTGACCTTTACCGCTTGCTGTGGAAAGTTCGCTAACCAGGAGAATCTGGGCTGTATCGTAGAGTTTTCTTTCACCAAAAGAAAGGTCTTTGGCATTTTTGAGTATGGAAAGATCTCTGTATACTTCAGCTACATCATATATGGAACCGGTTCTTATTTTATCCATATATTCCTTATGTCTCCTGTTCCAGGCCTGTTTGTCGATAATCATCTCACAGTCTTTACTTATTACATCATATACATCTGCAATATTATCTTTGTTTATCACATCTCTTAAGCCCACCTGTTCCACATTCCAGACAGGGATCATTATAACCATACTGTTTTCAAAAATTTTCATAACATAAAAATCATGTTCATTCCCACCAACAACTTTTTTTTCTATGGCCTCAATTTTACCAACTCCATGGGCAGGATATACAGCAAGATCTCCTACCTTAAATTCACGTGCTTGCACTGTGCTTTTCTGAGAGTCTTCTTTAGTCATTTTTTCGTCCATTATGAATTCCTTAGAAAAAATATTAATTGATGCAAAGTAAAGTGATTAATGAACAGCAATTTTACCACATAATATAAATACAATCAATACAAAAAAAAAAGGATTGACGCATAACGCGCCAATCCTTTAAATCGTTTAACTATGTTTTATTTATATATTGCTATATAAAAGGAACAAGTAAAAGAGCTACAACATTCAAAATTTTGATCATGGGATTAATAGCCGGACCAGCAGTATCTTTGTAAGGATCGCCTACAGTATCACCTGTAACCGCAGCCTTATGGGCATCACTACCCTTTCCGCCAAGATTGCCGTCTTCTATATATTTCTTTGCATTATCCCATGCAGCGCCACCAGTTGTCATTGAAATACCAACAAACAGACCTGTAACAATACTTCCAATAAGAACACCGCCAAGAGCAACAGGGCCTAATGTAAAACCTACAATTATAGGTACTGCAACAGGAAGCATAGCCGGAATCATCATTTCTGAAAGAGCAAATTTTGTTACAATATCAACGCATGCTGCATAATCAGGTTTTGCGGTTCCTTCCATAATTCCGGGAATTTCAGCAAACTGACGCCTTACTTCATTAACCACAGCATGTCCTGCTTTACCAACCGCTTTCATTGCCATGGAACCGAAAAGATAGGGGAGAAGACCACCAATAAAAAGGCCTATGAGAACCTTTACATCGGATAGATCAAACTCAAGGGATGTACCAAGATGTTTGAATTCCTGGGTGTATGCGGAGAAAAGAACCAGTGCTGCTAAAGCAGCAGAACCAATAGCATAACCTTTTGTAACAGCCTTGGTAGTATTTCCAACAGCATCCAGAGGATCTGTTACTGCACGAACTGATTCATCCATTCCTGCCATTTCAGCAATACCGCCGGCATTATCTGTTATCGGGCCATAGGCATCAATGGCAATTACCATACCTGTCATTGAAAGCATGGATACAGCAGCAATTGCGATTCCATAAAGACCGGCAAAATAATTTGCAGCTAAAATCGCAGCACAAATTGTAAGTACAGGAGCAGCAGTAGACTGCATACTTACAGCAAGCCCTGCTATCATGTTTGTTCCATGACCTGTTGTGGAAGCCTCGGCAATACCCTTAACAGGACCATAGGTTCCTGTGTAGTATTCTGTAATAACAACAAGAATTACTGTCAGCACAAGTCCCACGAGGGCAGAATAATAAATATTTAAAACAGAAAACTCAGCCATTTCCCCAAGCATCATCTTGGTTGCAGGATAAAATGCAATTCCAGCCAGAATAGCTGCACCAAACATACCCTTATAAAGAGCACCCATGATGTAGGTAGAATCTTCCTTAAGCCTTACAAAGAATACGGAAACTCCTGATGCTATTATTGAAATAGCTCCGAGAACCAAAGGAAAGAGTACTGCAGCCTGACTTTTGGGAAAAAGAAGGTGGGCCAGTACCATAGCCGCAACAGTTGTTACAGCATAAGTTTCAAAAAGATCAGCAGCCATACCGGCACAGTCACCAACATTGTCACCAACATTATCTGCGATGGTTGCAGGATTTCTCGGATCATCCTCAGGGATTCCAGCTTCAATTTTTCCCACAAGGTCGGCTCCAACATCAGCACCCTTGGTGAAAATTCCGCCGCCAAGACGTGCAAAAATCGAAATAAGACTTCCGCCAAAACCAAGAGAAATCAATGCAACTGAAATCGAGCTGCTTTCAACGCCCTGGTGAATCAGGAGTGTATAAAGACCGGCGCAGGATGTTAAAGCAAGCCCGGCAACTATCATACCTGTTACAGAACCACCCTTAAAAGCAAGCTTAAGGCCAGCATTAAGTCCATTTTTACAGGCCTCTGCTGTTCTGACATTTGCTATAACTGAAACGCGCATTCCAATATAACCTGCAAGGTAAGACGCAACAGCACCAATTAAGAATCCCAAAGTTGCCCATGAGCCATAACCAGGGGCAAAAAAGAGAATTAGAGCAACAACCACACCAACTGCCGCCATGCTTTTCATCTGACGATTAAGATAGGCAATAGCCCCTGCTTTAATGGCATCAGCTATTTCAGTCATTTTTTCATCACCCGCGGGTGCAGACTTAACAGAACCGGCAAGAATTAATGCAAACACAACACCGGCAACACCTGCTAAAGTACAAACTAATGGAATATTTCCCATTATAGGTTCCATAAATTACCTCCATTTACTAGTCTGTCGCCCGTCCATATTCGGCTATTTAACACAGCACCCGGATTGTTTTAAATTTAAATTACTGAAATACTTTTGTTCATAAATTAAATTTTTTATTCTCGGTTCCATGGCAAACTAACCTTTTATCATGTAGAGCGACCAAATTAAAAATCATTTCTTCCGTTAAAACTGTTCATCGCAGCATCAATCCCGGCAGAGAGAATTGAGAGGATAACCTTTTCTGATCCGGCAACGGCTTTTTTCACAATGGGTTTTTCCTGTGAGGAAAATTTTCCCAAAACATAGCTTGCAGCATCATAATGAGGTTTAGCACGTCCAATTCCAAAGCGGAGCCGACAAAATTCTTTGCTTCCAAATGAACCAATTAATGACCTCAACCCTTTATGTCCTCCATCCCCTCCTTTTTTTTTAATTTTAAGTTTTCCAATATCTATATCCATATCGTCATGGACGATCAAAATATGCTTTGTCTCTATTTTAAAATATTTCGCAAGGCTGAAAACAGGATAACCACTTCGATTCATAAAAGCCATGGGCTTTACAAGAATAATTTTTTTCCCGGCAAGAACCCCTGTTCCGTATTTTGCATTAAATTTGGTTCTGCTTATCCCTATGGAACAAGAAGATGCAATATGGTCAATGACCATAAAGCCTGCGTTATGCCGGGTAGATGAATAAACATCTCCAGGATTTCCCAACCCGGCAATAAGATGGATAGTTTGTTCAGCCATGAATCATTTTTTTACAGATTTTTTGTTGCAGGAAAAAAGGCCTGAGAATAAAGAGAAAAATTATTCTTCTTCTGCCTCGGCATCAGCATCTTCCCCTTCACCTTCTTCACCTTCTTCTTCTTCCTCAACTTCTTCCACTTCAACCTTTGGGGCGACTATTGTAAGAATGGTGAAGTTGACATCAGCAGGAATTTCAACATTCCCTTCAATCTCGATATCTTCAACATGAACAGAATCACCAATATCAAAATCAGTGACATCAATCTCAACGGAATTTGGAATTTCTCCAGGGAAACATAATACTTCAAGCTCGCGCCGTACGATCTGCAGAAGCCCGCCTGCCTCAACCCCTTTTGAGTGACCCTTTACCAGGACTGGGATATTGACTTTTATTTTCCTGTCCATTGAAATTTCATAAAAATCTAAATGTCTCAGATTCTCAGAAACAGGATCTCTTAGTATTTCCTTGATCATAGTGGAGATTGTGGAAGACTGGTACCCATCAATTTTCAGATTGATAAGAATCTGCTTGATTCTTCCTCCCCTTAAAATCTGTTCCAGTTCAGCCACATTAACAGAAAGTAAAACCGGATCTGTACCCGGCCCATAAAGAATTGCAGGAATCTTACCCTCCTGCCTTAACACACGGGCTGGGCCTTTCCCCGTTTTTTTTCTAATATTGGCTTTAAGCTCAATTAAGTCCAAAAATAACTCCTCCTATTTCCCCTATACAGCTTTTAATAAAAAAATTGACAAAGGCCCCGTGGCAGTGTTCATTATTTTCCGGTGGCTGATCAAGGTCTTGAATTTTCATATCAGATTAACCCTGATTTTATAAAAATTATACAATCCAAAAGTTTACACAAAAAGTGATGTAACAGAATCACCGTTGTAGCAACGGATTATGGCTTCTCCCACCAGAGCAGATATGGTCAGAACCTTTATTTTATCACAGGTTTTAGCTTCAGCGTTCAAGGGTATGGTGTCTGAAACAATAAGGCTTTTTAAGTCTGAATCCTGAACCCTTTTAATTGAAGGACCCGATAAAACCGGATGGGAGCAGAATGCATGGGCTTCTTTAGCCCCTTTGTTAATTAAAGCGGTTGCAGCCTCGGTTAATGTCCCTGCTGTATCCACCATATCATCAAAAATGATTGCGACCTTCCCTTTTACATCACCCACCACCGCCATGGCCCTTGCTTCATTGGGAGCATTTCTCCGCTTATCAATAATAGCAAGGTCTGCACGCAAACGTTTAGCAAAAGCTCTGGCTCTTTCAGCCCCCCCTGCATCTGGAGATACCACCACAATGTCTTTCGGAAAATTCTTTTTTATATAATCAATGGCAACCGGAGTTGCAAAGAGATTATCAACAGGAATATCAAAAAATCCCTGTATCTGCCCTGCATGCAAATCCATTGTTATTACTCTATCTGCACCGGAAACCGTCAATAAATCGGCAACCACCTTGGCACTTATGGGGACACGGGGGGCGACTTTTTTATCCTGCCTTGCATAACCATAATAAGGAATAACTGCATTTATTCTGCGCACCGATGACCTTTTGAAAGCATCAATCATCAGAAGAAGTTCAACAAGGTTATCATTAACAGGAGAACAGGTCGACTGAATTATAAAAACATCTTTTGCCCTGACATTTTCATTAATCTCAATCTGGATTTCACCATCGCTAAATGTTTTAACTTTTGCTTTACCAAGGGGCAAATTAAGGTAATCACAAATTTTTTTAGCTAAAGAAAGATTTGAGTTACCCGAAAATATTACAATCTCGTTCATTACTTACCGTTGTGAAATATATAGTACTTATATTAGTGAAAACCGGTGGAAAACTCACCAGAGTTGTTTTGTTAACAAACTTTATTATTTGGCTGGGGCGGGAGGATTCGAACCTCCGAATGCAGGAACCAAAATCCTGTGTCTTGCCGCTTGACGACGCCCCAGAATATAATGTGAGTAATATATAATACGAAATATGATCCAAACAAAAATATTAAAATAATATTTCAAAGCTTGACAAAATTTATAAATTAAACCAAAAGTTTCGCAGCATATATCCGCCAGCCCGAACATTTCAAAAGATTATACTCTGCTTTTTTTACAGCTTCAAAGTCAGGAAAAAGTCCAAAAACAGCACTCCCACTCCCAGTCATAAGAACATTTATTGCCCTATTAGCTATAAGAGCATTTTTCATCCGGCCGATCTCAGGATACTTTAATGCTGCCACACCCTCTAAATCATTAACCAGCTCAACACGGGGATCAAAAGGTGATTTTATAGTATGAGAATTTAAGCTACCACTTTTAACTTTTTTTTTAGAAGTTGTCAATCCCAAATCAAAATCTTTATAGATCATCGAAGTTGAAATGCTAAACCCAGGATAAATTATCAGGGCATAAAGCTGGCCTATGCCCTGATAAGCAACAAGCTTTTCACCTGTTCCGGCTACAATAGCCGGTCTTTGAAAAATAAAAAAAGGTACATCAGAGCCAAGGGACGCGCCCATGGAAATAAGTTCATCCATGCCAAAAGGATAGCCATAATATCGGTTTAGAAACAGAAGTACAGACGCAGCATTACTGCTCCCCCCCCCAAGTCCTGCACCCACCGGGATCTTTTTTTCCAGTATTATTTCAAATCCCCGGGCCTGTCCGAACCTGTCCATAAAAAGTTCAGCCGCCAAAAAAGCCAGATTAGTTTCGTCTTCCGGAACAAGGGGGTGGTTACAAAAAACCCTTAATCTTTCAGCACCAAATGAGAAAAAAAGAATATCATACAATCCTACTGAACACATCAAGGAGATAAGGGTATGATATCCATCCTCCCTTTTTCCGGTTATATGTAAAAAAAGATTGATTTTTGCCGGGGAAAAAAAAGTATGGTTTTTATTTTTTATAAAAGTGGTTTCATGCAAAACATTACCCAGCCTGTTTCACGTAACCCAACCTCAAATTATAAAGAATGTCTTCTAACATTTTATCTTCTTCCCGCGTTAAATTCCCTTTTGTTTTCCCATGGAGCATGGCAAGAATATTAATAGTTTGATCTGCCATTTCAAGATTCTTGTTTTTTTTTCTGGCAACAGGGTCCTCAATCAATCCCAGGCTTGTCAGGGCAGATGCATTTAAAGAAAGGACAAACGTAGAAAAATCAACTGCAGGAAATCCGCTCCCTGTTTCAGCCTTCTTTCCATTACTTTTCAGAACAAAACCCTTTTCTTCAGATTTCATAGTTCACCTGGCAAAATATATGTATAGACGTTCAGATAATATAGTTACATTACTTCTTCCACTCTCTTCTTCTTATAATTCAAGTACTGTTACATTCTTTATTAACGGCATTCCCCTCAACTGCTTCTGCACTGCCTCGGGTATTGTTACATCAGTTCTGAGAAAAATAATATTACGTTCTCCATCTTCCGCCTGACCCACATGCATTCTTCCTATATTTATGCCGTGCTCCCCAAGTATTGAACCAATACATCCAATGGCCCCAGGTTTATCAACATTATGTATTATTACAAGGTGCCCATGGGGAATCAATTCCAGTCTGAATTTATTGATTTTTACTATTCTGGGATTCTTTTTACCATAAATTGTTCCGGCAACATCGCTATCCATCTCAACGGTAACAACCTTAACGTTGATCAGGTTTATATAATCTTCAGTTTCCGGAGTCGAAGTTTCTATAACCTTTACACCCCTCTCCATAGCAATGAAATTTGCATTAACAAAATTCACATCATCTGATACAGCAGGGGTCAAAAGGCCTTTTAAAACAGCTGTTGTAACAGGGGACATATCCAGTCCCTGAAAATCCCCAGTATATTCAATAATAACTTCCTTTACCGGGCCTGAAATAAGCTGTGCCTGAAGAGCTCCGATTTTATCGGCAAGGGATAAAAATGGACCGAGCCTGTCTAAAAGTTCACCTGTTACAGATGGCGCATTAACTGCGTTCTCAATGGTTTCGGTTTTAAGAAAATTAATAATCTGACCGGCAACTGCAACAGCCACATTAGTCTGTGCCTCTTTTGTGGAAGCCCCAAGATGTGGTGTACAGATAAATTTGTCATATTTCATAAGGGGTGAATCACCAGGAGGCTCGGTTTCAAAAACATCCAATGCTGCTCCGGAAACTTTTCCTGATTCTAAAGCATCGCAAAGAGCGGTTTCATTAACAATACCACCCCGGGCGCAATTTACCAGCATAACACCATCTTTCATCTTATCAAAGGCATCTTTATTAATAAGATTCAGCGTATCTTTTGTTTTTGGAACATGTATTGTTATGTAGTCAGCCTGGGAATATAAATTCTCAAGGGTTACATATTTAAAGCCTTCCTTTTCAATACGTTCAGGAGTAACAAAGGGATCATAAATAACAACATTCATCTTAAGTCCCTTTGCTCTGTCTGCCACTATGGACCCTATCTTACCGAAGCCTACAATCCCTAGCGTTTTATTAAAGACTTCCCTTCCCTGGAGCTTCTTTTTATCCCATTTTCCCGCCTTTAAAGAGGCTGTCCCAGCGGGGATATTACGGGTTAAGGAAAATATCATAGCCAGGGCATGTTCCGCTGTGGTTATTACATTTCCGCCGGGTGTATTCATGACAACTACGCCATGTTTTGTTGCGGCGGGTATATCAACATTATCAAGGCCTATTCCGGCGCGGCCCACAACCTTTAAATTAACAGCCGCCTCTAAAAGCTCCTCCGTAACTTTTGTGGCACTTCTGATTACCAGAGCATCATAGTCCCCTATTATCGATTTTAATTCATCCGCCGGTAAACCAGTTTTAACATCAACCTCGATCCCCTCTTCATCTTCAAACATATCTATTCCGATTTGACCGAGATTGTCACTTACAAGAACCTTCATTTGTTATTCCTTAATTTTTTCTTTTCTCATTTGAATATATGCATCACGAACTGCTTTATAGGGATCAAGGGCTGCACCTTTTAAAGATTCATAGTCTCCAATCCTAAAGGAGACATCATTAACTTTGTCGAGCCCTGACAGTCCATATACAAGCTCCTGGCATTCTATATATGCAAGAGGGGTTAAAAACCAGTTGCCAGCCAGCCCCACAGAATCACGAAGTGTGGAGGGACCCAAAAACGGCCAGACAACATAAAACCCATTGCCGATCTTATAAAACCCGAGGGTCTGCCCAAAATCCTCCACAGAAGGATTCCCCCAGGAATATTTGGCTGCAGGATTGCAAAACCCAAGTACTCCAACTGTACTATTTATAAAAAAACTCAGCAGTTCCCCCCCTGATTTTTGCACCTTCCCCTGCAAGGTTGCATTTACAAACCGGGCAGGCATAAAAATATTTCTGAAAAAATTTTTAATACCTACCCTCACAAGGTGAGGGGTTACAGCAGAATAACCCTTTGCAAGGGGTTTTAACCCCCAGAAATAGAGTTTGTCATTAAAAACAAACATTGCCACATTCCAGTAATAAAAAGGATCTGCAACAGCTTCATCTTCGAACTCGTCATTAAAAAATTCAACATCATCTTCAAAAAAATCGTCATCATACTCTTCTATGGAGTCTTTATCCGAAGTAGTCTCTTTTTTCTCAGCAGAAGCAGCCTTTTCGGATAATTGGCAGGAAAGAAAAGGAAGCGGCGATGCATGGATTTTACCCATGTTTTCCAAGGGGAAAAAACTGAAAAAAAAACCGAGAAAAAAAATCACCCCGAACTTATTTTTCAATCTGATATTCTCCCTTTGGGATTCTCTATATCTTGCTTCTCAACCTTTTTTTTCATTTTTTTTATTAATTGATCCGGAGTCTCACTAAAAAGCAGGTCACCAAACTGTTTTCTGTAATTTTTAACAAGGCTGACACCTTCCACGTTAACGTCATAAATCTTCCACCCACCTTTTGTTTTTCGCATACTGTAGTTCAATGGAATATCGCCTGCTTCACGGAGAACCTTGGTATGCACCCTTGCTTTTTTTTCCGAGACCATATCCTGATCAAGATATACTATTTTATCTTTACTCCCTGATTCTATCTTTTCAAGATAAATTTTCCGTAAAAGTTTTCCAAAATAATCTGTTAATTCACTGAGCTGTTTTTTTGAAAATGTTTTTCTGTATTTACCCAGGGCAAGTTTGGTCATCAGGGTAAAGTCAAAAGCTCCTTCTATGGTTTTCCATAATTTTTCCTGTTTGAGCTTATTTAAATCAGGAGTTTCATATGCAGAATCATTTAATGTTTCGAAAATTTCATCTATTGTTTTACAAAGCACATCCTTGGGCTGTAGAGCAAAAACATCAAAAGGAGAAAAAAATAGAAAGAAAAAAATAAAAAAACTGAAAGCTCTTTTTGGTTCCATGCGATTCCTCCCACATGTTTATTGAAATTTATTTCCAAGGTATAGACCATCACATAAATAATTCAGCAATAGCTCCGTTATAGCATCTGGCCGTATGAAATTAATTATCTGAATATCTGTAGATTAAACCCCGCCAAAAGCAAATTTACTGATCAACGCTTCAATGTCTAAAACCGATTCTGTCTCTTCAATAACATCTCCATTTTCAAGGAGCATATCAGAACCGCCAGGGGAAAACATTATGTATTTATCACCTATTAATCCAGATGTTTTCACCGATGCAATAACATCGTCAGTTAAAATAATATTTTTTTTTATTTTAAACCTGACCAGAGCCACCTGTTTTTCCCGGTCAAGGGATATCTCATCAACCGCCCCAACGGGAACTCCGGCTATTTCAACCCTGGCTCCTTTTTTTAATCCTGAAACAGATTGAAAATGAGCACTTAAATAATAATTATCACTCCCGAACAAGTCTATTTTGCCAAGCTTTACTGTTAAATAGCCCACGCACAATATCCCTATTAAAATGAAGATACCGACTATAGTTTCAAGTCTTCCCGTTTTCATGATTCCTCCGTCCCATGGATGTCGATTCCCTTGATAAAATTTTGCACAACAGCATTTGAGGCAGTTTGTATCTCCTCGGGCGTCCCTTCAATGATAACTCTTCCCCGATCCAGCATGGCCACCCGCTGGGATATAAAAAAAATATCAGGAATCTCATGGCTGACAACCACACCTGTGAATCTGAATTTTTTTTGATAATTGGATATCATATCATGAACAGCATTTTTTCTAATGGGGTCAAGCCCTGTTGTAGGTTCATCAAAGAGAACAATTTCAGGATTAATAACCAGCGCCCTGGCCATGGCCACCCTTTTTTTCATACCGCCGGAAAGCTGGGAAGGATATTTTTCATCAATATTATGCAAATCGAGCTGACCCAGCATATTATGTACGGACGTTTCAATCTCATCCGGCTTAAGGGAAGTGGTCTCTGTTAAAGGGAGTGCGATATTTTCAAAAACAGTCATAAAATCAAATAGAGCTGAGCCTTGAAACATGTAGCTTATTTTTTTTTTAAATTCTTTTTTCTCTGATCTGGACATCTCTGCAAGGGAGCTTCCATTAAACAAAATACGGCCTGAATCAGGGTCCAGAAGGCCAATTATCAATTTTAGCAGAACACTCTTTCCAACACCGCTCTTCCCCATAATGGTAGTAACTTCACCCTTATAGATACTCAAATTAACATTACGCAAAACAGTGTTGTTACCAAATTTTTTATTCACGCCCAGGAGCTGTATAAGTGGTTGGTTCATATCTATTTTTTATAACAAAAATGATGTTAAAATATAATCAGTAACAAAAACAAGAATACAGGAAACAACCACAGCTGATGTGGTGGAAATACTCACCCCTTTTGCGCCGTACTCTTTTCTTTTGTGAGTATTAAACCCATAATAGCAACAAATTGTAACCACAACAACAGCAAAGACAATCGATTTTACAAATCCCCCTGTAACATCTGCCATGATAACACTTGCCTCAACCTTTGCAAAATATATTCCGGTATTTGCGCCAAGGAGAAGAGAGCCTGTTATATATCCACCAAAGATTCCTATTAAATCGAACAATGAGGTTAAGATGGGAAAGCTGATTATAGAAGCGGCAAGCCTTGGGCTGACTAAAAAAGATATGGGATTAATGTCCATTGTATAAAGGGCATCAACCTGTTCAGAGATCCGCATTATCCCTATTTCTGCAGCCATGGCCGACCCTGCCCGGCCTATAACCATGATAGCGGTAAACACAGGTCCCATCTCCCTGATTAAAGAGAGGGCAACCAGAGAACCCAGGGCACCTTCAGAACCAAATCTCACCAGGGTATAATACCCCTGCAGGCCAAGCACCATACCTGTAAAGGCGCCTGTAAGGCAGATAACAAAAACAGACTTCATCCCTATGAAATAGATCTGTTCCAGTATCTTTTTTATTTGCATGGAAGGTATAAATATATAAAAAAAAGCTTTTATAAAAAAAAGCCCCAGTTTACCCAGCCCCCGCACAGAATCGATGGTAAATTTTCCGAGATTCGATACAAAAGATTTAAATACTGTAGCAGTAATCGCAGTCATAAGAATCCGAATATAAATAAAATATATTTAAAGCAGATACTATAATTTCTGTCTTCTAAATGGTAAAGCCCATCTATATATACAGATGGGCTCTTTTTCTTAAAAATATTATTTTTTACAGTCCTGCAATGGCTACACTAATAAGGTTCATGGCCGGGAATCCGCCCATATTATGAGTCAAGCCAAGGGTGGGGTTATCAAGCTGTCTTTCACCACACCTGCCAAGGAGCTGATTATACATTTCATACATCATTCTAAGACCTGAAGCTCCAATGGGGTGGCCAAAGCATTTCAGCCCGCCGTCGGGCTGGCACGGTATTTTACCATCCATTTCATAGAAGCCGTCCCTTATATCATCACCGGCTTTTCCAGGGGCTGATATACCAAGATCTTCATAAGCAGCAAGCTCGGTAATGGAGAAACAGTCATGAACTTCCATCATGCTCAGTTCTTCCCTGGGATTTTTTATTCCTGCTTCCTCGTAGGCCTTTACAGAACATTTCTGAGCTGAAAGGACACTGGCACCATCCCAGTTTTTATACATCAGTTCTTCACCTGAGCTTAAAGATATCTGCATTGATTTAAGCTTAACAGGATCTTTTTTACCCAAATCTTTTGCCATATCCGCTCTGCAGACTATAGCACAAGCCGCACCGTCACTTACGCCACAGCAGTCAAATAATCCCAAAGGATAGGCTATCATGGGTGCCTTCATAATCTGTTCAACACTTGCTTCTTTTCTAAGATGGGCTTTGGGGTTATTCACACCATTTTTATGACTCTTGGCAGATATCATTGCCAGAAGCTTTTTTCCATCTTTAGGATCTATTCCCCATTTATTAAAATATGCCGTGGCCATCATGGCAAATCCGCCAGGCGCAGTAATGTTGGGCATTAGAAATCTGTTTTTTGTACCCATCATGGATCCCATGTCAGGCAAACCGCCATATCCTGTATCTTTAAGCTTTTCAACACCCATTGCCAGACAAATATCATAAGCACCCGAGGCAACTGCATATACAGCACCCCTTAAAGCTTCTGAGCCTGTGGCACAAAAATTCTCAACTCTGGTTACCGGAATGAAAGGAAGTTTTAAAGCCAGGCTTAACGGCAATGCAGAAAGCCCTACATTGCATACGCCCATGCATGAGCCTAACCATGCGGCCTGGATATCTTTCTTTTCAACACCGGAATCACTTATGGCCTCATTAAAAGCTTCGACCATTAATTGCTCCGAACTTTTTTCCCAATGTTCACCGAAATGAGTACAACCCATTCCTATAATTGCAACTTTATCTTTAATTCCTTCTGCCATTGATACCTCCTAAAACAAACAGATAAAACTTTCAATCCATTGTTAGTTTACGGGAATTGCTTTCCAGTAGTAACCGTGTATACCAAACTTTTCATCCACAAATTTTCTTCTAAACGACATTTCCATTGTCATTCCCACACTCATTTCTTCAAGATCGGCATCAGTTACATCAAACCAGAATCTTCCGCCCCCTTCAAAATCGAGAGTTCCATATATCTGTGGAGGATTAGGGGTAAATGCCAAACTATCCCCTGTAAACATAAGGACTTTACCTTTTTTATCCGCAAAGCGATACTCTTCCATCTGCCCCTGAGCTCCGCAATCCGGATTAACACAAATCTCCTGTACAGGAAACTGGGGCGTTCCGCAGTTATTACATTTACAGCCACAGAGTCCAAGAATAGACTTACGGCTTCGCCAAAGTTCAGTTAACGCTGTAAAGGGGACAGTCTCACCACGGATACCCTTGTCAACAGGCAAAATATTACGGAAACTGATCATTTTTTCATAACTGTTCAGTTCACGCTTTGTTTCCAGATTTTTCTTTATCCCTTTTTTCGTCCCTTTAATAGCATTTATGGCATCTGTGACCTCAAACACCAAGGCATCACTACCTTGACCAAAACTGGCTATAACAATTTTATCACCAGGTTTTGCATCTTCTAAAGCAGCAACAAGGAGCATAAGGGGAGTACCTGCACCTGTGTATCCAACATTTCCAATCAAGGGGTCCTGAACCTGCTCGGGAGTCAATCCAAGTTTTTTTGCAATTCCCTTGTGGTCACCGGCATAAAGGCACGGATAAGCAGCTTTGGCGATATCCTTGGCTTCAAGATTGCAGTTTTTCAACGCCCCTGAAATTGATTCAACAAGAAACTTTTTATATCCCACGTCACGGATAAATCTGTCTTCCCATTGATTATCAAATTTATCATTCTGTCCCCTCCAATGACTTGTAAAATCGTGTGAAAGGGTGGACGAACCAAGAAATTTTGCAATTACATTATCTTCACCAATCAAAACAGAACCTGCGCCATCTCCATAAAGCTCTTCCTGAGCACTTCCAGGCCTTGGAATACGGCAATCTCCAGCACATATCAGTGTGTTTTTTGAACTTCCTGATTTAACCGCATCAATGGCCGTGAGCATAGCAATGGTTGTAGCCTTGGTTGAATCGGTGAGATCAGCAACACGGATATCAGTATTTAAATCAAAAGCTGCGGCCATTATCTGGGAACCGAGCCTTTCCGTATAAGAAGCGGTTGTAGTGGCAAAATAGAGTCCATCTATTTTTGTCCGGTCAAGCCCGGTAATACAATCAAAACCTGCTGCAACGCCCATGGTCAGGCTATCTTCATCAAAATTTGCAACGGCTTTTTCTCCGCGCATAAAAGTGGCCGGGTTCAACCACCCCATTGCCTTATAAACAAGTTTACGGTCTATCCTGTATTTTGGAATATAAGCGCCGTATGAAACAATACCTACCATCTTTTACCTCCTCAGAACATTAATGAAAAAGTGAATCCTATTACCAGAAATTGATTTGTGTTACAACTTCTTCTTCCATAAGTATCTTTTTAATAGCAATCTTTGACTTTTCATCGATAACAGGGTCCACTTCAGAAACATATTGGCCTTTTATAGTCTTCTTTTTCCAATGGCGAACATACCCTGGCACCATGGCATATCTGCACCCACCAACGCCACAGCATGATGAGTCAATTATTCCAAGACCTATAACACAGAGGATATCTTTTCCCTGATATTTTATCAGTTTTTCGTCATCAACGGTGTAATAACCTGAAATAGTAGTTATTTTATTATCTTCACCAAGTGATTGATGAATATATTCCATATGCCATATGCCCCGTGATATTTAATTTTTTAAAGGAAGTTCCGCTGTTGCGCTCCCGATTATGATCTTATCACCATTCTGGTTGGTAGCAAGATATTCACAATCGACCAGATTTTTCCCACCATCTGTATATTTTTTTGTTACGGAACCCTTAATAGTAATAATATCCTTAGGCTTGCTTACAGCTCTGAACTGGACGGCTATCTTTTTAAGAGTTTTAACTCCAATCCAATCTGTAATAAACTGTCCGGCAAATCCCATGCTCAACATACCATGTCCTATAACTCCGTCTTTAAACCCTGCTTTTATTGCAAAGTTATGAACCGTATGAATAGGATTAAAATCTCCTGATGCGCCTGCATATCTGACCAGCTGTGTTTCATTAATCGGATTTTTTACAAGGGTTGGCAATTCTGAACCCTCAGACACATCTTCAAAATAAAGTTTAGCCTGCGCCATTTCAACTCCTCTTTTTCTTTAAATTTACAATCCATTACCATATAATTAGCAGATTTTTTAGATCAAATCAGCGGAATCCTCGATAAATATAGACGCAGCCCGCATACAGGTAAATCAATCAGCCCCGTATGATCATAAAAAATCCAAAAAGCATATGTGTGAAAATCAAGCCTCTACCTGCGTACCACAATCGTGCTAGTATCTTTTAAAACAGGAATGCCATTCTGATTCACATAATCCGTTTCCATTATAACCAGATCCATTTTTCCCTTGTCTATAACCCCTGTAATAGCTGTTTGCCCTGTTACTGTATCACCCGGGTTAATGGGATTTATAAAAACATACTCCTGGCCGCCATGCAAAACTTTGGCAATATCTATGTTCAACTCTGTCAGCATATCTAAGAGACTGGTATCCCCGGACAAAGAAAAGACCGTCCCAAAAGTTGGAGGAAGAGCAAGGCTTTCATATCCTTCACTTTTAGCTGCATCTTCATCATAGTACAATGGGTTAGAATCCCCTATCGCCCTGGCAAACTCTTTAATTTTTCCTTTTTCAACCTCAAAAGATGATTCAGGAAATTTTTTTCCTACTATACTTTTATCAACCACTTTAGGTCACCTCCTCAGAAATTAAACAACGAGAAAACATTGATTCATAAAAAGAACAGATTAATACGAAAGCTTCTATAGAACGTCTTATATAAATTTTCGAACAATTAATTTCACTCAGTTATCAACCAAAACCATCAAGTTTTTCCGACTCTGCCTGTCAAATTAATCATCTTAAGAAGCGTTACATAACATCTTGATCCGTAAAGCATAACATTATTACCCCATGGGATAAGGAAAATATAATTATCCCAAATTCCAGAATAGACCAAAATAACGTTATCTAACATTTGTTACATTAATTAAACTAGCATGTCAACTTTTTATAGCACCTGAAACTTTACCATAAAGTAATGGCCCGAATAAAAAAAACAACAAGAGCAGAGGTGTTTTTTTAACAAATTACAAAAGGAGAGCAACCGGTCACTACAAATGCCTATCCTGAATTATCTTTTGGGATGCTCTCTTTTTTCCATGGCAATTTTTTTTAATATTTTATCAATAATTTTTAGTTTTTTTTCTTCTTTCAGGTGTTGTTTGGCTTTTTTTAAATGAAAAACAGCATTATTAAAATTTTTTTCTTCGGTGTAATATAGACCGAGATAATAATGGGCTTTTCCTGTTTCTTTTTGTCTGCCGTAGGCTTTCCCCATGTAGTAAAACAGCGTATGATTACCAGGGTGTTTTGTATCAAGCACTTCAAAGATTGATATGGCCTTTTGTATTTTTCCCAGAGCCATTAGTGTACGTCCAAGATATAAATGGGATTCCCAGTCCTGATAATCAATACTAATAGAGCTTTCCAATGTTTTTAATGCTTTTGCATACTCACCCGTATAAAAATAACTGATCCCAAGGTCTCGCAGTATATTTGCATCAAAAGCTTTTTTGACAAGTGCCGCTTTGAACTGAAGGATTGCATCCTTTTTCCTACCTGTTCTGGCCAAAACCAGGCCATATCGATAATGAGCCGAAGCATCTGAATTTTTCAGCCGAGCCAGAGCTTTAAACTTTTTCAAAGTCTCCTCTTTATTTCCATAAAGTATTAAAAGCCTGGCATGGGCACGGTCAAAATCTAGGCGAACCGTTTTTTTGGACAAAGGCTTTACAGAAGCAGTTTTTTGGAGCAGGGAACCAAGGTAAATTATCCGCTCTTTCACGGCAGGATGGGTCATCAGGTAGGGGGGTATACCTCCTGCGCTAAACCATTCTTTATTTCGTATTTTTTTGAGAATAGTCAACAACCCCTGGGCACTGTATCCAACCTCGAAAAGAATTTTTAATCCTATCTGATCCGCCTGCCTTTCATCTTCGCGGCTGTAGGCAAGGGCAGCCTGCTGGCCTGCAGCAAGACTCCCTATTGTTAAAGCATTTGCCGCTTCCCCTGCTCCGGCAACTCCAAGGAGAATTCCAGCAGCAACCCCCACAAGTGTGGCGATCCCTATTTTTGATGATGACTCAAATCTTTTCGATATATGACGACACATGACATGGGCAATTTCATGGGCAAGAATCCCTGCAAGTTCTTCCTCGCTATCCATTGCCGCAAACAATCCGCTGTTAATAAAAACATGCCCGCCTGGTACTGCAAAAGCATTATATGTATCATCTTTTATAATATGAAAATCATATACAAAAGGTTGAACAGGAAGGGCTTGAATAATTTTTTGACCCACTTGTTCCAGGTATTTAACAATTATCTTATCTTTGATAAAAATAGACTGTTTAGAGATGGCTTTCATGAACTCCCGCCCCATTTCTTCCTCTTTAGCAATGGAGATGGAATATGCAGCATCAGGAACAGCAAGCTCAGCAAGGAAGGCAACTGTTACAAATAATACAAAAAATGTACGATAAAATTTTTTCATGGAATGCTGGTACTCGATGTTCAAGTTTTCATTTTTTATTTTCGCAGCGACATCGTAATCTGGCTAAAAGGCAATTTTGCAGCGTCCTAACCAGACATTACTATTTAAATATCCACTTAAATATCCACAATTTTCATTTATTGTCAAAAAATAAAATGAAATGAAATCGCTGAAAATATTTTGCTCTTTATGATCAGATCATACCTGTTGCGTGTCTTAAATCAGCGCAGCTGAACATTTACAAAAGCTAAACTTTTACACCCAAGGCTTTTGCAATTCCTGTTCTTTGCATCTGGGATGAGCCTGCGCTCACTGTTAATACTCTGGAGTCCCTGAAATGGCGCTGCATTTCATATTCCATGGTATATCCATATCCACCCATTATCTGCATACCCTGGTTTGCGATCTTAACATAGGTTTCAGAGCCGAATAATTTGGCCATGCTGACTTCCTTCATGCATGGAATTCCCTGATCATACATCCATATGGCTCTTTGTGTTAATAAACGTGCCGCATCTATTTCTGTTTGCATGTCAGCAAGCATGTGGGCTATGGCCTGAAAAGAGGCGATGGGTTTGCCGAATTGTTGTCTCTTTTTTGCATAATCGAGAGCAAGATCCATGGCTGCCTGGGCCGAGCCATTGTAGGAGGAACATGCAAAGAGTCTTTCCAGTTCAAGTCCTGATATCAATATTTTCATACCATTGTTTAGTTTGCCCACAAGATTTGTTTTGGGTACTCGTACATTGTCAAAAAAAACTTCACAAGTATGAATCATTTTCCTTGCAAGGGTTTTGATTCTTGTAATTGTAATTCCTGGTATGTCATTAGGAACCAGGATCAGGCTTATCCCCTTGTGTTTGGGAAGATCTTCATCTGTTCGTACAAAAACGCACATGGTGGTATTGTCAATGTCAGCAGCTGTTTGAAATGTTTTTTGCCCGTTTATAACCCAATGATCTCCGTCTGACACTGCTGTTGTGGAAAGGGCTGCAGCATCAGATCCTGCTTCGGGCTCTGAAATTGCTATGGACAATCTTTGTTTTCCGCTTATTACGTCAGGAATATAATAATCTTTTTGTTCCTGGGTGCCATGTTTAAGAACAATTAGTCCGCAAAAAACAGTGAGTCCGAATCCCGCGGTAACTTCAAAGGAAAAACGGGCCATCTCTTCTGCTAGTAATATAAAATCGGTGGCACTTAATCCGCTGCCGCCGTATTCTTCCGGATAAGCAAGGCCGAACCATCCTAATTTTGCCATTTTTTTATAAAGCTTATATGGATAAGCCTCTTCTTCGTCCTGCTGCCGTAAGAATTCAACAGTGCATTCTTTTTTCATAAAATCGTTCACGCTTTTTTTAAGCATCTTCTGTTCAGTTGTTAATCCAAAATCCATAGGTAATCTCCATAAATAATTATATTAAATTAAATTTCCACCCAATATTATCTACTAAAAAAAACGATAAATTATCATATTATAATATTATAACTAAAATAATATCAATAGATGATTTAAAACAGGTCTCCCCATAAAGGTTCTAATTTTCTCGTCTTTTTTGTTGTTTTTTGATAAGTTGTTGTTTTCTAATTATTCAGGTATAATCTGAAGCGTTTCTGGAATCAGCATTTTTCAAATAGCTGAATAGTTATGTTGTTTTTAGTGTTTTATGGCATTTTTTTTGGAAAATATATTGTGCTATGGAAGTTTTAGAAAAACAGATCTGTAATAAAAAAACAGGGGAGTTCGAAGGGCCTGAAAAAAGACTTGAAATTATTCTCCATTCAAAACAGCATAGCTCCGGGCTAAATAGTGATGCAGGCTGGGAACGTGTTGTTAAGGCTGTGGGCGCCTCTATTATAAGTAAAATATCAAACAAATATATTAATTCATATTTATTGTCTGAATCGAGCCTTTTTGTCTGGAATGACCGAATTCTTTTGATTACATGCGGCAGCACTACTCCTGTGATGGCCTTGCCTGAAATTCTGAAAATTATAAAAAAAGAGAATATAGCCTCTATTTCTTATGACAGGAAAAAAAACAGTTTTTCTGAAAAACAGACATTTTGGGATGATGCTTCTTATATTGCGAAATTTTTCAAAGGGAAAACCCTCAGGTTTGGCGCAGGCGGTGAGAGTTATATGGATATTTTTTATTCCCTTTGTTCCGAATCCCCTGCAGGTAGGCCCCAGTCTCTTCAGCTTTTTATGTATAATCTGGACCGGTCTGCAATGAGAAATTTTTATCAAAAAGAAGCAAATACACCCCGGCAGGCAGCATCTGTACTGGGGATTGATAAATTATATCCCGGTGCTGTTACGGATGGTTATATGTTTTCTCCGTATGGTTATTCAATAAATGGAATTATGGATAATAACTACTTTGCCATCCATGTTACACCACAGCCGGAAGGCTCCTACGCAAGTTTTGATACCAGCCTCATTAACAAAGATTCTGTTTTAATGATAGAAAAGGTTTTATCTATTTTCAAACCTGAAAAATATTCTCTTTTTATTAAAACAGATTTAACAAAACGGTATCTGAAATTTCATTCAGTTATTACAGATGCTGTGCAGGAAATAAAGACCGGAATCAGTGAAGATTTAATAAAACTGACCAGTTCGGATCTTGGTTGTGCGGCTACATTTTTATATTCAGGGGGTAAGGAACGGAGATGAAGCCAGGCCAAAAAAAAATAATATGAACAGATCAGAAATATTAGAGGAAAAGGTTAAAAAAATTGCGCAAAGTTTATTAAAAGGTTCAAGGAGAAGCCACAATTGGGAGCATACCATCCGTGTGGTGGGGTTGTGCCGCCGTTTTGGACTTAAAAAGGGTGCTGATATGGATGTACTTTTAACTTCTGCCTATCTCCATGATATTGGAAGAGATGCCCAGGACTCTTCCAAAGGTCTTCTTTGTCATGCAAAGGAAGGGGCAAGGATCGCCCTTCCCATAGTTAAACAGCTTCCTTTATCAGAGGAGCAGAGAAAAAATATTATTCATTCCATTAGAACACACAGGTTTCGGGGGAATCATATTCCAGAAACCATTGAAGCAAAATTGTTATATGATGCAGATAAGCTCGACGCCCTGGGGGCCGTTGGTGTAGCAAGGGCATTTCTTTTTGCAGGGGAACTGGGAGCGAGGCTTCATAATCCTGATATCAGGGTTGAAGATGCCGTGGCATATTCCAAAGATGATACAGGTTACAGGGAATACAGATTAAAGCTGTGTAAAATAAAAGAGAAGCTCCTTACAGATGAGGGGAAAGAAATGGCTTTAGGTCGTCATTTATTTATGGAGAATTTTTTTGTACAATTTCTTAAAGAATATAAAGGGGAAGTTTAATTCATGGGTATTAACCGTGTTGAAAAAACAGATGATTTTGTAAAAATAAAACACGTACTTATAAGTGTTTCTGATAAAAGCGGTCTGGATGATTTTATTCCCGGACTGGTCAGTATTAATCCGGAAATAAAAATATTTTCAACAGGGGGAACATATAAAAAAATAAAAGAAATTCTGGGGAGCAGCTTTGAATCATCTCTCACCCAGGTATCGGACTATACCGGGCAGCAGGAGACCCAGGGGGGGCTCGTGAAAACCCTTGATTTTAAAATATATCTGGGGATTCTCACTGAAAAATATAACGATTCCCACCAGGAAGACCTGAAGCGGACAGGGGCAGTTCCCCTGGATATGGTTGTTGTAAATCTCTATCCTTTTAAAGAAACAATAGCAAAGCCGGATGTTACCCTGGAACAGGCCAGGGGGAATATAGATATAGGGGGTCCGTGCATGATCAGAGCCTCTGCAAAAAATTTTTTAAGAGTCGCTTCTGTGGTAAATCCTTCTGATTATGAAATGATTCTTTCCAGCCTTAAAGAACACCAGGGAGAACTTCCCCTTAAAATACGGTTTCACCTTGCAAAAAACGCATTTGAACATACCGCAGTGTATGACCGGACCATTGCCGATTATCTGGCTGGCCAGTCTTATAATGATGTAAAAGATTGTTATTAAAAAGGAGCCTGAAGTATGACTGACGATTTAAAAAAAATGTATAAAACAATAATGGATGATAAATTTCCTCCGAATTTAGAAATAAGCTTTGTTGATAATAAAAAAAGGCAGACTCTTTTTTATGAAAAGGTAACCTGGAGAATTGATAATATTGAAAAAGGTTTAAGATACGGTGAAAATCCCGGGCAGGAGGCTGCGCTTTACAAGATGATAAACGGCAATCTTTTACTTGGCGACACGCAGACCATTGCGCCCGGCCGTTACCTCACCTCTGACATTGAACTTTTACAGTCAGGGAAACACCCCGGAAAAACAAACCTTACAGATGCTGATAATGCTTTAAATATTTTAAGATACTTTACTGATCGGCCCATGGCTGTAATTGTAAAGCATAACAATCCCTGCGGAGCCGCAATATCCGATTCCCTGGAAAATGCTTATGCAAAAGCCTATATGGCAGACAGGGTGGCGGCTTTTGGCGGGTGCATAGCCGTAAATAAAGCTGTGGACAAGGTAACAGCAGAAGCTGTAAGTAATCAGTATGCTGAGGTCCTGGTTGCCCCGGATTTTGAAGAAGGGGTGATCGATATTCTGGCGAAAAGAAAAAATTTAAGGGTTATCAGGATAAATAATATTAATTCTCTTCATACATTTGTGGGAAGCAGGGTTGTGGAATTTAAAACCCTTATTGACGGAGGGATAATTTCACAATGGTCCTACCTTCCGGCTACCCTTTTAAAGGAAGACCTTAAACCTGCGGAAACCGAATATAAAGGTAAAAAATATAAAACTAAAAGGGAACCTTCAGACAAAGAATATGAAGATTTAATCTTTGGGTGGCTTGTGGAGTCAGGAATCACTTCCAATTCTGTTATTTATGTTAAAGACCTTGCAACAGTCGGCATAGGTACTGGAGAGCAGGATAGGGTCGGCGTAGCTCAAATTGCCAGGGATAAAGCCCATAGAAAGCTTAGGGACAGGTATTCCTTTGAAAAATCAGGGGTTTCCTATAATGACATGGAAGATTCCGAAGAAAAAAAAGAGATTGATGCCATGGTATTAAAAGAACGGGGAGGACTCATGGGAGCAGCCATGGTCAGTGATGCATTTTTTCCTTTCAGGGACGGTATAGATGTGGGGATTAAAGAGGGGGTATCCTGCGTAATTCAGCCGGGAGGTTCCACAAATGACTATCAGTCCATAGAAGCGTGTAATGAATCGGATGTTGCCATGGTCTTTACTGGTCAAAGAAGCTTTAAACATTAAAAGGATAATTTCATAGATGAAAGCAGAGCCTGATGAATATGTTTTCAGGTATAAAATATCTGAGCTTAATTCTGAATCTAATAAGGAGAACACCTCTTCCATATCAAGAGAAACACTTTTAAGAACCCATCTTAAAAATATTCTTAATGTTCTTGTTCCATGCAATGGTGATTCCGAGGTAAAAATCGATGGATTCAAATTGCTCAATAACAGGAGTGAAATATACCGGCTTTTTGAAGAGGAAGAAGATATATCGGCTGTTGCTAATGACTCTCCCCCTGATTATGATGCAAAAAAATTGGCTCCAAAATTTGAAAAAGAAATTCTACCCAAAAAAAGGGAATTAAATTCCGGGTTTCAATCTTTAAAAAATGCCTCTTTTTATGAGCCTGTAATAGAGTATATGGCAAAACAGCTTGATTCCATGCTGAAACTGGTGGAATTAGAAAGTAACGGTAAAAAAGCAGATATAGATGCCTTCAGGCTTAAAGATCTGTCGCACTGGGTTGAGGGGGCTCCATGTGATCCTGCTGATATACTCAGTTACCTTGCAACAAAATGTAACTGCAGTTGTATTTTCTGCTATAATAAGGGTTGCCCCCCGGAGCTTGCCCTTGTAAGTCCATTAAAATCCCCGGAAGAGGAGTATAAAGAGGCTCAAACCCGTCTTAAATATTATTATCCTGCACAGAACAGAAATTTATTTCCCAGTCTGGGGACCTGTTTTGAAACCTCTATTCATCCGAATTTTAAGGATCTGCTGACAAGGGTCCGGGAAAAAAGCGGTCGGATTATCAGAATGGCCACTAACGGGGACAGCCTCACAAAGGATATGGTTAATTATCTTTCGAAAAAGGGCCCGTTGCATTTAGATATTGCTTTGCACAGTTCTTCCCCTGAAAGAAGAAAGCGGCTGATGCGTGGTAAAAACCCGGAAAATGGGATTAATTCTCTTTTCTTGCTAAAGAATGCAGGAATAGTATATGATGTTGTCATTGTCCCCTGGCCGGAGAATTCTGTTGATGAGATGTTGGATGATCTGGAACAGACAGTTGCTTATGCGGATAAAAATGATTGTCGTCTTGTCCAGATAAGCTTGCCGGGTTACGCAAAACATTTTTCAAGGGAAGACCTGCTTGATGATTTTTGCTGGGAAACCATTACCGCCCGTGTTCGGGATATAAGAACCAGGTATACTGTCCCTGCAATACTAAGACCTGCAATTTATGAAGAAGGGCTTTATTGCAAACAGAAAAATCTGCCTGAAATTATAGGGGTTGTAAAGGGTTCCCCATCGTTTTATTCCGGTTTGAAAAGTAATGATGTAATAACAAGGATTTCCGGCAATATTATAAAAACCAGACCCCAGGCAAGAAACCTTCTTTCAATTATTCAGAAAAGTGAAATTGAGACTGTACCTATTGAAGTTTTAAGGGATAATATTAAGCTTGATTTAATATTGGATATGAAGAAAAAATTATATCCCTATTCAAAGGAGATTGATACACATCTTGGTCTGATCTTTATGGGGACAGGTCTTAAAAAAGGTTACCTGGAGGGAATATTCGATATTATAGAAGGAAAAAAAGGTAATAATATATTGTTTCTCAGCTCTTTTCTCATGAAACCCCTGCTGGAACAACTGTTAAAAGAGTCACCCTATCTTAAAAGTAATAATATTAAAATAGGGGTGCCTCAAAACCGGTTTTTTGGTGGAAATATCCGTATGGGTGATCTTTTAGTGGTTCAGGATTATATAGACTATATAAAGGACTACAAAAGGTCATCAGGTATAAATCCCGATCTGGTAATTATCCCCTCTTCACCTTTTAATTTGAGCGGCTGGGGAAGAGACTTAACAGGGAGGGTCTATCTTGATATAGAGCGGGTAACAGGGGTTCCTGTGGAGCTTCTTGAGTGTGAAACTATTTATGATTGATATTTATTTTATTATTTTAGGAGGATTTTTATGGACGAAGAAAAAAAAATTAGAGTCATCATAGCCAAACCAGGACTCGACGGACATGACCGTGGTGCAAAGGTTCTTGCTTTTGGACTTAGAGATCATGGTATGGAGGTAATCTATACAGGGAGAAGGCAATCAGCAGAAAAGATTGTAAAAGCAGCTTTACAGGAGGATGTTGATGTTATCGGGCTTAGCTGTTTATCAGGTGCACATTTAACCTTTTTTCCAAAAGTCATTGATCTTTTAAAGGAGAAGAAGGCTGAAGAGATTCTGGTTATAGGGGGCGGCATAATACCGGATGATCATATACCCATATTAAAAGAGAAGGGTATTTCAGAGATCTTCGGTCCAGGTACTATGATGGATGAAATTGTAACTTATATAAGAGAGCATGTGCGCAAATAATATAAAAAAAATTATTTCTTGATTAATGAAAACGGCTTTAATTTTATGGATTGATAAGGAGAAAATCACCCATGGATAATGATAAAAAACTGGAAGAAGTAAAAAAGGTTCGTAAGGTGTGGGAAGAAAAGGTACGCGCCCCTTCTGCCAAAAGATTCAGAATGGAGGACCGTCCCACGGAATTTCATTCCCCTGATGAAATACCTGATTTTGATTTTCTAAGAGATGTTGGATTTCCAGGGCAATATCCGTATACAGCGGCACCATATGCGGTGAGTCTTGTTCCTGATATCAGAAGGGGTTCAAAACCCGGAGGGTTGAGGAGAGCAGGGGGATATTCAGGCTACGGCACCCCTGAAGATACCAGAGATTACTATCTTGAGATGAAAAAATTAAACTGGCTGGGAGGTCCGAATCTTGCCCAGGATCTACCCACCCAGTGCGGATATGATTCCGATAATCCGGAGATGGAAGGGGAAGTCGGCAAAGTTGGTGTGGCAGTGGATACTCTAAGGGATTTTGAGGTTATATTTGAGGCATTTACAGAAAAACAGGAACTGGACAAAATTGCCACAAATGTTACCAATAATGCCGCTGCAAGTATGATGGTTTCAAATTATCTTTCCCTTGCCGATAAAAGGGGGGTCTCCTGGTCAAAATTAAAATGTACACCGCAAAATGATATATTAAAAGAATTTGTTTCACGGGGTACCTATATATATCCTCCAAAGCCTTCCATGCGGATGTTCAGAGACAGTCTTGTCTTTTTCACAGAGCATCTTCCTGGAATAAATATTACGAGTATAGGGGGGTATCATATTCGTGAAGGCGGAGCATCAAGGGAAGAAGAGCTTGCTTTTGCCATGTCCATAGGGATTGCTTATCTCCAGGAGGGTATTAATGCCGGAGTAGATATAGATGATTTTGCTCCAAAATTTACCTTTAATGGATTTGGAGGGAGCCTGGAGGTTTATAAGGAGATTGCCTTTCACAGGGCAGCACGCAGAATGTGGGCTAAAATTGTAAAAGAGAGGTTCGGAGCAAAAAACCCCAACAGTATGAGGATTCGGGTTCCAATTTTTGCTCACATAGGCTGCAGCAGTACAACAAAACAGCGGGCATTAAACAATTTGAGCAGAGGGGTTGTGGGGGGTATGGCCGGTGTCTTATCAGGGGGTCCACCCATGGCATTTCCTCCCTATGATGAACCTCTGGGGCTGGGATGGAGCCTTGAAGCACGTCAGCTTGCTGAAGACGCCACAAGAATTTTAATGTATGAAACAAATATGTGTGATGTTCTAGATCCATTTGCAGGTTCTTACTTTATGGAGGCGTTGACCACTGAAACTGAAGAAGCAGCCTGGAAAGAGATCGATCGGATTGAGACAATGGGGGGAGCAGTTAAAGCAATAGAAACAGGCTACATGCAGCAGGCTGTTTCAAGAAGTGCTGCTGACCGGCAAAAAAAGATAGATAACAGGGAGACTCTTTTGGTTGGGGTAAACTGCTTTACAGAAGATTATGAGCTTGATGTCACCACCAGTAAGATGATTGAGCATCCTTATTCAGAAGAGAACAGGTATGCAGCAGAGCAGAAACAGATCACTAATCTGAAAGAGGTTAAACGTACAAGGGATAACCGTGAGGTTACACGGCTTCTAAAGGAGCTGGAGGTGGCTGCAAAAGATGAGAGTAAAAATTTAATGCCTCTTTTTATTGATCTGTCCAAAGCCTACGCTTCACTTCAGGAGCAGTGTGATGTTCTAAGAAATATATTTGGAGAGTGGACAACGGATTCGTTTCTTTAATTTTAAAATCTGGGAATAATGCATTAGCATTGTATAGGATTTTTTCAGTCTAGTGGCCTGTTTTTATCTGGTCACTGGGCTATGGCCCAGTGTTGATTTTTTTTAACTATATAGATCGTCACATAAATAATTTAACTCCATTGTCGACCCCTGTGTATTATTATAATACGCCTTCCTCCCTTTGGCCTTGTGCCTAATTTTTAAACAGGGTTATTATTTGACAATCTATATTTACGTTTTTTTACAGATATTATGAATTTTCCCCACGCCCATATTAAGAATCTTTTTTCAAACTCCCTCGATTTTCTACATCTTGTTGACGAAATACCACTTGGGGTATTAATTCTGGATCTTGACTGCAGAATAGTTTTTTTAAACAGGGCATTTGAAGCTCTGTCGGGGTTTTCGATTTCCCGCGCATATGGAATTCACTGCCGCAATATTCTTAGAAGTGTTGCGTGCATCACGAATTGTCCTGTTTTAAAAATGGGTCATGGTGACAGAACAATTTCCTGTGAAAGTGATATGATTAATCTGGATCGACAACGTTTTTCGGTCAGAATAACAACTGCGCCTATCTTTGATGTCAATGGAAAAAGAGCCGGATTCATTGAAACTGTTGAAGATATTAGAAATTCAAAAACATTTGATATAAAAAAAAATGTTGCATACAGTTTTGCGAACATTATCGGCAGAAGCAGTCAAATGGAAAAAATATTTCAGACTCTCCCCATACTTGCTCAAAGTGATGTGTCTGTTTTAATTACAGGGGAAACAGGAACAGGAAAAGATCTTGTTGCCGAAGCAATTCACCAGACCTCGGAGCGGGCCTCCGGGCCCTTTGTTAAAATAAACTGTGGCGCTCTCCCGGAAACTCTTCTTGAATCTGAAATATTCGGGCATCAGAAAGGGGCTTTTACAGGGGCGGTTGAAAATAAGCCAGGCAGATTCAGGCTTGCCCATAACGGTACCATTTTTTTAACGGAAATAGGTGACCTTCCCCTTTCTCTCCAGGTAAAACTTTTAACATTTCTTGATGACAAAATCATTTATCCATTGGGGGGTACAAAAGGATTTAATGCCAATGTAAGAATGGTTGCCGCAACCCATAGAAACCTTGAATCAATGGTAAAGAAAGGCAATTTCAGGCGAGACCTCCTTTTCAGGCTGAATGTTGCACGAATACATCTGCCCCCTTTAAGAAAAAGAGAAGGGGATACAAGACTCCTTCTTGATTATTTTCTTGATAACTATGCAAAACAGCTTGAAAAAAAAATAACCGGTTTTTCCATGGAAGCCTTAAATATTCTTCTTGGGTATACTTATGAAGGAAATATCAGAGAATTAAAAAATATAGTTGAATATGCTGTTAATATTACAACGGGTCCATTAATTGAGTCTGATCATCTTCCCTCATATCTGTTTGAGCAATCCCCTGTTTTAACTCAGCATCACATTGAGTCTTTTTTGTCTGATAATGAAAAGAATATAATACAAATAGATACTCCCGTGGATGCTTCAAATTTAAAAACGTCAAAAACATGGGCATCTGCTGAAAGGGAGATGATAATGGATGCACTTATCAAGGCAAAAGGTAAAAAAAATATAGCGGCACAGAGTCTTGGATGGGGGCGAAGTACATTGTGGAGAAAGATGAAACAATATAAAATAGATCAATAATCGGGGCCATAAAAAATGATTTAGTATTTTATCCATTCAGAAAGGTGCAATACAAAAAAACAACATTTTAGATAAAGGATATTTTTCATCTAACATACTGATTTAATGTCGAATGGCAAACACTATGGTGAACACTGTTTTATTTTGTTATATACTTTTTTGAAGCATTAGGATACATTTTGAGACAAAATTATTTTTAATTTTATGTAACTTTTGAGCGAGCCCTTAGTTCAGATTTCACCATACTTCTGCTCTGACATCTAATGGCCAAAGTTATAACCAACCCCAATTTTTACAAGGATAGTCTCTGGTTATGATGCATAAAATAATTATTCCTCTGTACATGGATGATGTTGCCCCACGTTTTGATCTTGTTACTGAAGTTCTTATTATTATGGTTTCAAAGGATAATAGTGTGGAAAAAAAAGCAATGGTTTTGCCCCGTTCTGCTGAAAAGCTGTGTCATCTTATAATTCTGGAAAATATTAATACCCTCATATGCGGGGCAATTGAAGATGAATATTACCAATTTCTGGCATGGAAAAAAATTACTATATTTGATGCGGTTTCAGGGGCATGGCCCGTGGTATTTGAAAAGTGGATGGACAAGTCTTTGACTTCTGGAGATATCCTCAGCCAGCGACAAATAGAAGGGAAAAATGTATAAAAAGCTTATGAGTGTCTTAGATAATACTAGAAAAGGGCCTTCCCATCATTACTTTGTGCTGAAAAGAAATATTATTTTAATCATGCTTTCAATTACAATAATTCCCCTTGCAACCATGATAATAATCAGTCATTTTCAATACAGGGCCCATCTTAAAAGTCAGATCACCGCGCCGCTTCTTTCAATGGCACACAAGGCAGCACACTCTTTTGAGCTTTTCATGGAACAAAGGCTGTCCACCATACGTTTTATTTCAACCGCCTATAGTTTCGAAGAACTCTCCAAAGAACAAAGAATCAGGGAGATACTGATTTTTTTAAAAAAAGAGTTCAGCGGCTTTGTGGATCTTGGTCTGATTAATTCTAAAGGAGATCTTATCTCCTATGCAGGCCCCTATTCTCTTTTGGGGAAAAACTATTCATCCCAAACCTTTTTTCAGGAAACACAGATAAAAAATAAATATATCAGTAATGTATTTTTGGGATACAGGAAATTTCCACATATTGTTATTGCTGTTCAACGATTGACCGATGATGGTCAAACATGGATATTGAGGGCCACTCTGGATACAGAATTTTTTGACGTTCTCATCAGCAGTATGGGGTTTGATACACAAAGCGATGTATTCCTTATAAACGGTGATGGAGTTTTTCAAACACATTCATTACATTACGGACGCACCCTTGAACAATGTCCTTTTAAAATCCCCCATGACAAATTCAAATCTAATATTGTTGAAAGTACTGATGAAAATAATCGTGATATTATTGTTGTCAGTGCGGGGGTCTCCATTGCAGATTATATCCTTGTAATAGTGCAGCCGCAATCAGTGGCTCTGCAATCATGGCATGCCCTCAAGACTGAGCTGTTTTTTGTGTTTGCGGTAAGTTTAGTCATTATTGTTTTTTCCATTTTATGGATGACTAAGATGCTTGTGAAAAGAGTCCGGGAATCTGATAGAAAAAGAAAGAATGCCCTTATTGAACTTCAACACACACAGAAGCTTTCCTCAATAGGTCGTTTGGCCGCCGGAATTGCCCACGAGATAAATAATCCCCTTGCCATAATTAATGAAAAAGCAGGGCTCATGAAAGACCTTGTTGAACTGTCAACTGAGCTCAGCAATAAACAAAAGTTCGAAAAACTTACTGAGTCGATTGTCAATTCCGTGGGAAGATGTAAAAAAATAACCCATCGGCTCCTCGGCTTTTCTAAGCGGATTGATATAAAAATAGAAACCATCAATATTAACGAAATAATTCATGAAGTACTTGGATTCCTTGAGCGGGATGCAATATACAGGAGAATTGATCTCAGGCTCAAGCTTCTCGATTCTCTGGAATCCATTTTATCAGACTATGGACTAATCCAGCAGGCATTACTCAATCTTTTGACAAATGCTTTTGCAGCAGTCGAAGATGGAGGAATTATTACCATAGCTTCAGAAAATTATGAGGATGCCGGTGTATTGATCAGGATCAGTGATAATGGGTGTGGTATTCCTGAAAATATTATTAAAAATATTTTTGACCCGTTTTTCTCAACAAAAAAGGAAAGAGGAACCGGTCTTGGACTTTCAATAACTTATGGTATAGTAAGAAAACTTGGCGGACAAATCACCGTGGACAGCGTTGAAGGAGAAGGGACTGTTTTTACAGTAACGCTTCCGGCAAAAGCTGACTCAAACATGGAGGCGAAAATATGAATAATAAAAACATTAAAATTTTGCTCATTGATGATGAAGCAGAGTTTGTATCAACTCTTGCAGAAAGGCTCGAATTGCGAGGGTATTCTTCTAAAACATCAGAAGACGGCGAAGCAGGGATCAGTATGGTTGAAAGCGAAGCTTTTGATATTGTTATTCTTGATCTTATGATGCCGGGATTGAGCGGGCTTGAAACTCTCAGGCAAATAAAAGTAATTAACAGTAAGATCCCTGTGATTTTGCTGACCGGTCACGGTTCAACAAAGGAAGGGATGGAAGGGATGCGTCTTGGGGCATTTGACTATCTGATGAAACCCCTTGATATCAGCGAATTGATTAATAAAATTTCTCTTGCCTTAAATTTATAGTTAATTTATGGAGCCAGTTAATGGAAAATAGTAAAGGTAAAGCAGCTTTTTTTGGTGAAATAACTGCATCCGTAACCCATGAACTGCAGAACGTTTTGGCAATTATCAAAGAAAATTCAGGTCTCATGGAAGACATCCTTTTAATGGGCCAAAGCAGCGAATCCGAGCTTGGTGAAAGGTTGCACAAAAGTCTTGGCAGTATTAAAAAACAGGTTTCCCGGGGGGTCAACCTCACGTCAAAGCTTAATGGCTTTTCCCATACTACGGATCATGTTGAGGCGCATATCAACATAAATGAGACTTTAAAAAGATTAATTTTCCTGACTGGAAGAATTACAAAATTAAAAGGGGTTGAAATAACAATTAAAGAGACCGAAAAGCAACCCTCTCTCCTGACAGACCCTGTCCTTTTTCAGGTTGCTGCATATCTTTGCATTAAATCTCTTGTAAATATTTTAAAACCAGGTGCAAAAATATCGGTTATAGTGGCAGGTGGCACCATTAAATTCAGGTGCGACAATACAGACACGCAAGAGAACGATCTTGTCGAAAAAATTATTAGTTCACCCAAATGGGCTGAAATAAACAGAACCTGCCGACAAGTCGATTTAAAAGCTGAGGTAACAACAGATGTTCCTGGTATTATCCTCACCTTTTAAAAATAGAAGCAGCATACAGGTCGTCACATAAATAATTTCACTCCGTTATCGATTGCCAGAGTATTGTAATGTCTTTCTCTCTCTGGTCAAAGTGCCAAATTTAAAATCGGGTTATTATCTGACGATCTATAGTGGTTCAGCGCCCTTATTACGTTTTAAAATGTTTCATAGTGTCTTATTAGCTCTATTCTAATTCGTCCCAATTTGTTCCAATTCGAATTGTTAAAAATTCATCATATCTGTATTGTGCTGGATTTATTGCTATTTCAACGTATGGCGCAGTTCTTGCTGTATAATTAAATAGCTTTAAATAGCAACAAACAGATAATTAAAACTATTATAGATTTTAACATAAGAAACGGAAATTTTATAAGTTGAACGAAATAGCTTGTCTTTTGGCCCATCTACTTCGTTGCATCAAAGGCCGAATACGTATAGTATGCAACCTTTAATGCGCCTTGTATATGGGCCAAAATCCTGCGCTATTTC